>Ga0099822_1002896_pt1 | contig 21717 bp, 8 predicted proteins | sample CowpeawhiteBW_FD_76839 | JGI IMG/M metagenome (GOLD analysis project Ga0099822, IMG submission 76839) | Root nodule microbial communities of legume samples collected from California USA - Cow pea white BW | ecosystem: Host-associated > Plants > Roots > Nodule | place: USA: California | collected... | reverse complement strand
ATTTATCATGAACTCAAAACATAATTAAGCGTAAAATAAATATTGTTAAAATTAAATTTTATCTCACAATAAATTCAATTTTTTTTCCAAACAAGAAATTGAAATGTAAGGTATTTTAATTTCATTATCCAAACAAGTTATTTAAAAAATGAATTGAATTTAATTACAAGCAATTCAAATACAAAGCATTTTAATTTCTAAGCATTATTGAAATGCTCTATCCAAACACAAGGCATGGGAATTTGAGCAGCAAAACCCCCAATTCAACCTAGAGAATCCAAAACACATGAACACAAAAAGGGAATGATATTCTGATTAGAATTCAAGCAGAACAAAGCTCTCAGAAAAAAAGAAAGGGAAGGTTAGATCTTCAATTTACAAGGATTAAGAAATTGTTCGTTAGATTCGAAGAGGACTCCAGAGTGATATCAAATTTAGCCTCTGGTTTAGGAAAAGATGAAGATTCGGATGAGAAAAGAGGGGATTACGGCTGAGTGATGAGAGAAGAGTGAACTAGTATCGGGAGAAAGAAGAGGATTGTATTTTGTTAAAACGAAGGAAGTTGAATTTTAGTGTTAAAAGAAATGGGTTTTAAATTATTTCTTTTTATGTACACAAATTCTTACTAATTTTAAGTGATTTTTTAATTGACTTTTACTTTTAAATTTAATTGTTTTAAAAATTTAATTGTTTTCTTTTCCTTTTTTTTTAAATTTTGACCATATTTTAAATTAAAATAACTATCTATAATAAAATTATAAAAATTAGTTATGTATTTTTTATAATCATAATAATAATTTTATTGTTTTTTATTATCATAAAAAAAAGACACTCGTAAAATAATTTATAGAAAATCAATTTATCTTTATTTTGTTGTTAATTAACTATAAAAATATAAAATTATACATAAATATAAATATAATAAGTAGTTCGATTTAGGTTTTAATTAGCAAACTAGACCAAACCGTCAAATAGAGAAAAAATATATTAAAATGAAAAAAATATCAAATTTTCAGTTTTTAGGTACCGGTGTGGTGCCCAGCGCTGCATCAGTAAAATCACACCCTTTTTTTTTCTATACTATGATGCTCAAATTAAATTTTCTAAAGATTTTCTACTTTAAATAAATCATAGTTTACGCTTTAAATAATCTGAGTTAGACAAACCTTTTTCAGTATTACAATGTGAAGAAAATCAAAGCATGCTCCATTTTTCAAAGTTATTCAACCAATTTCACAAATTTTCACATCCAATGCAACACATGTTAATGAATCCAAATTTACAAATTCTCATACCTAATAAGTATAACTACACAAAATTATACTGAAAATTAATTCAATTTATAGCACAAGAAAAAAAATTCCAGCTTCCCTTTACTTGAGGTCGGACCCTATAATTCTACAAATTATCCCTCCATAGTCCCCTCATTTGGAAATTCTATCTACACAAAAAAAAAAAACTCATACCAATTATCTAACCTTACTACAAGAATCACAAACACACAAAGACCAGATAAAAGAAGATGGAACCACATGCAGCCTGCAAAGTTGACATGCATGAATAAAACAAATCAATTTTCTAAAAAAAAGAGGTAAAAGAAGAACGTACTCTAATTGATATTTTAATCGGATGGATGAGTAGAGTTCTCTACCATAAGCTCAGAGGTGGTCTTTAATTGAAAAACATAGGAGAGATGGGTGATAGAGCTTATAGAGAAGTCAAAGAAGATATATCATAAATGTTTCTAAAGAGATGAAAAAGATTTCTATCTAAGCTTTGTATAATAAAAAACCTATTTATAGTTTACCCTTTTATTAATAAAATATACACATATCATTTTATTAAACCTTCTGTAGTTTTATAAATACCTATTTTCTAAGTCTTAATATTCTTCCCAACACAAAAAAAATTTTGTCTCCAAACTTTTACTCACCAAGAAACAAGTGAGGGTATGAGCTCTTCATATCTTCTTCTACCTCCTATGTAGAATCATTTGATCTAGCATCCACAAAACCTTAACCATATTGATAACCTTAACGTGAAGTCCGTAACAAAAGTTATGACCATTTGAGGTTTTTAATCACCAAATCTTGACAACTCTAAATTTGTGACCAATATGTCAGGTGTAAACATTATATTTGAATACAACCTACTACAAGTTACTAAAAAGAAACTTGAGTCAACAATCATTTTCTAGCTAATTTTAATAATTTTACAAAACCAGGATTTAATATTTAAAGTGAATGAAAATACCAACTTTAATACAAAATGTAATCGAAAAAAATGAAAGCTCGAGTCAAATGAAATTGCATAAAAATGAATTTTTTATTTTTTGAAATCCATAGTAAAAAGTTTTAAATCCTAAATAATTGTGGTAGATGTAATATATTAAAGCTAAATAAAATTGGGAAAGTAAATAACGACTTTAGGTGGAAGAGGACAACAATAACTACGATAACAAATCCTCTATTCTTTTATCATAATAATAAATTCTTCTTTGGATAAAGACCAACCAGCTTTTTATTATTTACTTTTAAAAAGGCTTTTAGTAAAATATTGTTTTATTTTAAAGGTTAAAATATTTTTTTTACCTCAATTTTGGTTAAGTTTTGTCAAATCAGTCTTAATTTTAGTTTTGTATTCAAATAGGTCCCAATTTTCGTCAATTTTGTTTAATTGAGTCCTTTTTTGCTAATACCGTTTAAATCATTAACGACCATGAATAATGACCACCACATGTCACTTCGTGGTTTTTTTGAATTTTTGAATTTTTTAAATTTTGTTAAATATCTTTATGTCAACCTAGTAGCATGTCACGTGTCAAAGTCAATATTCTATATTCAATTTGGTCCCTATATTTGTTATTTTTGTTTAATTTAGTCCCAATTTTGTCCTATCGAAGATGTGACCAAATTTAATTTTTATATCAAAGTTATAATAATGTGAATTTTAATATATTATATAAAAATATTTAATAAAAAATGTAAATTTTAATATAAAAATTAAATTTGGTTTCAATTTGGAGAGGGACCAAATTGGTTCATGTTAACAAAAATTGGGACTAAATTAAACAAAAATAAAAAATATAGGAACCAAATTGAATATAGAATATTGACTTTGACACGTGGCATGCTGTTGGATTGACATGTGGACATTTAAAAAGAATTAAAGAAAAATTTAAAAAAATCAAAAAAATAAAATAAAAATTCAAAAAAACCACGAAGTGACACATGACAATGTTCATGACTGTTAATGATTTAAACGGTGTTAGCAAAAAAGGATCCAATTCAACAAAATTAACGAAAATTGGGACCTATTTGAATACAAAACCAAAATTAGGACTCATTTGACAAAACTTGATGAAAATTGGAACAAAAGGATATTTTAACCTATTTTATACGAATCTTGTTAAACTAATTACACCATTTTGAAAATTTCCCTTAAGTTTTATTTTAACTCTAGAGTTTCATTAGAATAATAATTTGATAGTTTTTTTTTTTTTGTTTTAATCTTTTATAATTTAAAAAAGGGTTAAATATGTTTTTGGTCCCTCAAGTTTCAGTGAAATTTGGAATTAGTTCCTCATCAAAATTTTTGACCAATTTAGTCCTTCATCTTTCAAAATGCATGAATTTAGTCATTTTAACCAAATTTTGTTAAGTTTGTCTGATGTTTCAAGCGCATTTCATGATAGTATTTAAATTATTTAGACTGTTTGACACATTTTTGCTTCAATGTTAATTTAAATACTATCATGAAATGTGCTTGAAACGTTAGATAAACTTAACAAAATTTGATTAAAATGACTAAATTCATGCATTTTGAAAGATGAATGACTAAATTGATATAAAGTTTTAATGATGGACTAATTCCAAAATTCACTGAAACTTGAGGGACCAAAAACATATTTAACCCTTTAAAAAATTATTTAGTCATATATTTACTTTTTATTTTCAAAATATCTTAAATTTTATATCATATATATTATATCAGATGAGATTTCTTACAAAATATGTTAAATTAAAATTTTGGCTTTACAACGTTGGGAATATAAACTCTTGACACTTTTAACCTGCCATCACTTATCTTGAATTTCGTATTTCACAATATTTATAAGAATGTGGATTGTCATTTACGTAAAAGAAAAAAACACACCTCTTTTTTTTTTGTCGGTCACAAGTATATTTTATTTATTTATTTATTTTTACGTTTAACAAATTACTCGAATACGTTAAATTTAAAATTGTTCATGTTAAAAAAGTTGAAATTGCTCATCCAAATTTATTTTTTCCAGCCACCAGTGTTTTGTTTTAGTCATGCTTAGAAGTTTAGGGTACGTTTGTTGTGCATTTTCTATTTTCTTTGATATTTGACAGTATAATCTACCGTGGTTCAAAATTCTTAAAAATATTAAAATATTAAATTTAAATTTAGTAATTCATTCGACAATTTTAAACACTTATTTATTATGGGTTTCATTAATTATTTGTACGAGTCAAGGGTATGTTTTAAAATAAAATTAGTTGTCATTCAGTGTTTGTTATAGGATTTTGTGTTAAATATTTTCTTGAAAGAAGTGATTTACGATGAAGAACAAATAACACTATCATATTACTAGTGAAAAGCATAGGGTGACCAGATAAATGTATAAGAACTCGATCGAATAAAAAAAATAATAAAACAAATATAATTATAGGTCTATATATTAATTAATTAAGACTGAACTATTAATTAAGTCTTTTACTATACTAAAACGTGATCATATTTTAAATTATACTAATTTAATAAAAAGATCACGTTAAATTTATTCAATAAATATTTGATATTAATTAAATTAATTATAAATATAAGAATCTGAAGTGTAAATATGATATTTACATTCATAAACTTTTTAAACGTAATAAATAAGATTGAAAAAATTGTTACAAAATTTTGACCCAACGGTGATGATATTGAAAGGCTGCAGCGATAGCAGTAGCTGTAGTGCAGAACTGGCATTCGTCTCGTTTTCGGGATATGTTGGTGGCTCCTAACTTCTCCACAATGATTCTTCAACACCACCAACCGCAGAGACAGCCTTAAACACTTCGACACACATAAAACTTTTGGTCTCATCCTTCTAAATCCACAACAACAACAACCAGATTTCTACTATGGGCATACTCTACGACGACGTGGTGATCATAAGCCAACCACAAAAAGACGGCGACCCAACTGTTCTCACTGTCAATTGCCCTGACAAAACTGGTCTGGGATGTGATTTGTGCCGTATCATACTTTTCTTTGGTCTCAACATACTCAGAGGAGGTACCCATCTAATAAAAATCTCTTTTTTTATTTTTTTAATTTCAACTTCAACTGATTCTTTTTTAATTTTTTGATGTTGTGGAATGAAGATGTTTCAACGGATGGAAAATGGTGCTACATAGTTTTCTGGGTGGTTGGGAAACACAAGACGAGGTGGAGTTTGCTGAAGACGAGGCTGATTGAGGCATGTCCTTCTTGCTCCTCGGCTTCTGGAATCTCTTATTATCGATCTGAGTTGCAGCCCTCCAAGCCCCCTGATGTCTTTCTTTTGAATTTTTGCTGTCATGACCGGAAAGGGCTTTTGCATGGTAATTTTCGGAATTTAAGTCATGAGTTTTTTTGCACTCTACATGTATGATGTATTGCTTTTTGATGATTGAGCAATTGGACGCTTTGGGATTGTTTCTGTTGTTTCTGTTGATAATCTTTATTGTTTCTGTTGAAAAGCCTGTTTTTAAACTGCCGTACTGATTCATGATATTGCAAGATATTGTAGAGAAATGTGTTGTGGTGTGTTTTCAATTGTGGTTGTGATGCCGTTTTGGTGAGTCCATGGTCGAAATTGCAAATGCACACCGTTATTTAACTCCTTGCGTATTAAGATCAAGAACCAACACTTTGGGGCTTCATTTTATGATAAGGCCATAGGTTGATGTTATTCTGATTCTAAAGCTTCATTGTGCACTTACTATTCATTGATTGGAAGTTATTTTTGTTTTTTTTTAAATTGTTATTTTGACATTGATGTTTTGTGGAACTGGTAGACAGAGCAAAATGACTGAATGTGTTTATAATGGTAGCAGATGTTACTGAGGTTCTTTGTGAGTTAGAACTTACTATAAAGAAAGTGAAGGTATCTACTACACCTGATGGCAAAGTGATGGATCTGTTTTTCATCACAGATACCAGGTTTTCATTTTATATTTGCTTTCCTCTAGCTGTTCGTTGATTTCTGTTGAAACTTCTTGATCTATTTGTTAAGACTGCAGTGTGCAAATTACTTTTGCCATTTTGAACGAAATTAACATACATGGTTTGGAGATGAAAAGGAAATTAATCACTTGAACTCCAATTTCCCAATGTTTTTTATATGAGAATGAAAGTTTATTTGATGATATGTCCCATTTGATGAAAATTTCATTTTCATCCCCTTTGAGAGTTTATTCCTTAATCTTGCATCCATATCAGAGAACTTCTACACACAAAGAAGAGAAAGGACGAAACAATTGAACATCTAACAGAGATTTTGGGGGATGCCATCATTTCTATTGACATAGATTTGGTTGGCCCAGAAATTACAGCTTGTACCCAGGCATCTCCATTACTTCCAACTGCAATCACAGAAGATGCCTTTGATTTGGAATTGCCCGATTCGGCTCGGGGAGGAACTCTGAGGTCAGATTATGTTTCTGTAATGATGGACAATACGCTTAGTCCTGCTCACACCCTTGTCCAAATTATGTGCCAAGATCACAAAGGTCTACTTTATGACATCATGAGAACTCTGAAAGACTACAACATTCAGGTACAGAAATTTGAAATCTTTATAATACTACAATTCTTAGAGTTGATTTTATGCTGCTATAAATTGATTTGTCAGCAGACACTAGACTCCATTTCATCTTGAATTTGTAGCTTTTGTACTCATATTACCAAAAAATGAAATTTCACTTTCTTCCTACTGAGGCTATTTGCCTTTGTTTTTCTACGCTTCATGAACACTGGCATACATATACTTGATCATCTTTAGCATCCTAAGGGGTACAACCTTATTTTTCCTTCAACCAGATTTCTTATGGGCGTTTCACTACAAAACCTAGAGGGAAATGTGAGATTGACTTGTTCATCATGCAAGCAGATGGCAAAAAGATTGTTGACCCACACAAGCAGAATTCATTGTCATCACGCCTTAGAATGGAACTATTTCGACCACTCAGAGTAACCATTGTGAGTAGGGGCCCGGATACCGAGCTTCTGGTCGCAAATCCGGTGGAGTTATCTGGCAAGGGCCGGCCTCTTGTTTTCTATGATATCACTCTTGCACTCAAAATGCTAGGCATTTGCATCTTTTCGGTAATCACTGATCTTAACACACATCCTACTGTTTAGAGAACTCATAATTTGAATTTCCTCCATGTCATAACTTCCCACTTTCTTGAATCATGTTCTTTGCTCACAAACGGTTGGAGATAAATCAAACTATAGTTTATAGAATATAAGTGGGGACAGACCTTATCTTAATACAAAACCGGCTTAGTAAATTGAGGTTTGTCCCTACTTATATATTATAACTTGGTTTTATTTTTGGCTGAGATGTGATATCCGACACAAGCAGACACTTCAGTTTTACTAGATTTCACATACTTTCATGTGGTTCATTATCATAACAGGCTAAAGTTGGAAGACACGTAATTGGAGATCGTGAGTGGGAGGTTTATAGAGTCTTGCTTGATGAAGGGGAGGGGCTATCTTTTCCAAAGAACAAGATTGAGGAGGGAGTTTGGAAAATGGTGATGGGTTGGGAGTAACCCATGGTTGCCATATTCTGATTGCATCCTTTGGATTAGATCATCCTCTCTACCTGTGTACAGATAGCTGTGTCTAATATGTTGTTGTTAGGAGTAATTGTGAAATATGTCGTATGCTAAAGTGGTTTTGCCACCATACTTTTGAGTTTTTCTATAATTCTAACTTATTGTATATAAATGAAAAGGCAGAAACAAGTAGAAGACTTTGGAGAAGGGAGTTTTGCTGAGGGTTTTTAATTATAAATGAAAATTAAATGTAACATTTTAAGGTGATTATTATACCTGTCCTTGTAATAAATCTCTAACCTTAACATAGTTTTAAATATTAATTACCCAAATCACATTCAAATTTGAAGATATATTATTGAAGAAATAAGTGATTGAATTAGTTGAAATGTTGATAAGGTGTCCCTACAAGCAAGATATCAATTAAAGAAAGGAAATTAGGATTTTTTTTTTCTCTAATTTGAAAATCTTAAATTTATGATAATTCATTATTTTCTTGCTTTATATACAACGACTCTTAAGTATCGTTTGCCAACGGATATTGGTAATTGGATGCTGCAAACTTGCAACTATTTTCTTGTTCAAGATATAATTAATGAACATTAAATTTTATAAAAATTTATAGTTAAACCGTAACATAATTTATTTGAATTAATGTTAACAAAAATTAAAATATAATTAGATGTAAAAAAAGTTAATTAATAGAAAATAGAATATTATTTGTTTGTTAATTTAAGTTTTATTTTTTCATTTAGTAATATTTTAAGTTTTAGTAATATTAAAATTTAACTATTTTATTCTTTAATTAATTTTTAACTTTTTTTTTGTGTGTAACAAATAAATTATCAATTGAAGATGTATAACACTCACAAGCATTTATATTCTCAAAACAAAGTAAAATTGTATCAATAATTATTGGGTCTTGCTAACCATTAGTTTTATTTTATTTAAAAGACAAAAATGTCCATAAATATTTCTCTAATAAAATTAAAAAATAATTAAATAATAAAATAATTATATTTTAGTGTTGTTAAAAATTTAAATATAATTAATCATAAAAAGTTTAAATTAATAGAAAAACCAATCTAAAATAGTGTTAAACATTAACAAAGTTTACAAAAAAAAAATAAAAAAATAAAGTATCAATTTAAAATTTCATTGGATTTATAAAATGCTTATTTCGATTGTTTAGAGATTTCAAAGAATATTTTTGTTTTTATAAAATCTGTTATATGCATTTATATTATTTTAATTAATGAAATTAATTATTCTAACTTTCAATATAAAAATAATATAACTAATGTACATTAATTATTCTTTAACTAGTGCGGTAAGAGCAAGGATTAGTCTTCTTCATAATTATTAAGGTTAGAATTCATTTAATGTCACAATTAACTATGAACTTTTACAAAATTCGATATTCATTAATTAGACTTTGAATCCATAACACTGGTTAGCATTCTCTTTCCTAATTTTCAAGGAACCTTTGTAAAATTCGATATTCATTAATTAGACTTTGAATCCATAACATTGGTTAGCATTCTCTTTCCTAATTTTCAAGGAACCTTTTTGATTAAAAGTAGGTTGGTGTACCTTAAACTGTTTATAAATAATTAAATATTGTGGTAAAATTTTATATAAACTCATTCATATAATTTAGGAAAACTTATGAAAGTAAGGTAATTAATCGAAATGGACACTTTTTAAAAAAGACTTAATTACTCGGATGATCCCAACTTTGGTAGGAATATGTCAATTTGGTCCCGCTTTTAAGAAAATTTTAATTTCATCACAACTTTTGAAAAAATGCCTCAATTAGGTTTCTTTAAAAAAAATTACTAACGACATTAACAATGTACCATGTGTAAATCTGTGAATTTGTTTTAAATTTTTAAAAATTTTAAAATTGTTTACAAAAGATTTTGTTGTCACTTACTTGTCAGGTCCATGGTGTGACAGATGACACTGTTAGTGTCACGTGACAAGACAATGTCATGTGTCGGTGCCACTGCCAAGTATCTTGATTTCAACTTAGTCCATATATATGTCTCTTTGATTCATTTTAGTCCATACTTTTATTTTTTTGGTTCAATTTAGTCCTATTTTTTTTTTCAAAATAGAGTAATATTTTCTCTCTCCAATTTGAGACCAAATTTATTATTTGTATAAACGTTATACTAATATTTTTTTATTAAAAATGACTTTTTAACATATTACATTATTGTGTATTATAAACTCATGTTTTCTTAATCACCCAACTTTTTTTCAAGATTAAACAATATTGTATCTCTCCATTTTGAGATCAAATTTATTATTTATATAAATGTTATAATAATATTTTTTTATTAAAAATTAATTTTTAACATATTATATTATTGTATATTATTAACTCATGTTTTGTTATTCATTACTTTTTTTTTCAAAATAGAACAATATTGTCTCTCTCCAATTTGAGACCAAATTTATTATTTGTATGAATGTTATACTAATATTTTTTTTATTAAAAATGACTTTTTAACATATTACATTATGTATATTATTAACCCATATTTTGTTAATAATTTCATTTACCACTCAATTTTAATATAATATCAACACAAAATTTTGTAAAAATATTTAGACATAATTAATTTTAATCTTATGAAAAAAATGGATTAAAAAAACAAATTTCAATTATTAAAAAAAATTGGGACAAAATTAAATCAAAGTGACATTAGTAGGGATTAAATTGAATAATATATATATATATATATATACATATATATATATATATACATATATATATATATATATATATATATGGATTAATTTGAAATCAAACATTTCATAATGGCAGTGACACGTGGCATTGTCCTGCCACGTGGAACTAATAATGCCATGTGTCATACCAAGGATATGACACGTGGAAACAAATTTTTTTGCAAAAGAACAATTTAAAAATTTTAAAAAAATTAAAAAAAATCACATATTAATACATGACATGTCGTTAACATGTTAGTAATTTTTTTTAAAAATGACCTAATTGAGATAATTTTTCAAAAGTTAGGACGCAATTGAAACTTTTTTATAAGCGGAGACTAAATTGACACATCCCTACCAAAGTGAGGATCATCCGAGTAATTAAGCCTTTAAAAACTTACTTATATAAATAAGTTGTGTTCGTATGATACAACTTCATTATTAAAAAATTGTATTACCTAAACATGATTTTGCTTATGTGAAGTAATGTTTGATCAACACAATTATTCTATTGGTACCAGAGTTGTGGTAAAAAACCTTGAATTTTTTTTATCAACTTAACAAAATGGATGTTGGAGAATCCATACATAAGAATAACTAACCTACCACCATGTTTTCAAATGCAGGGTTTCAGGTTGTGAACAAGTGTGACTACATTATGTGACTAGGGATTTTAGGGACACTGAATGTGAACCACAAACTTTTAATTTTCAAAAGGGTAGAGTGAAGAAGTTAAGGTTAAATTTCAAAACTCATAAGGTCATTTTTGTCATTTCAAATATTTGAGGGGGAGTAGGTTGAAATTTGAGGGGGTGCGAGAAGCTATTGCCTACTTCCAATCCATTTAAATGGATTTATCTCACATCCAAATCTATATTTTTGGATTTTAAATCAAACCTTCTTAATTGGATTTGGAGTGGGTTTAGATTGGATCACTTTTTGGATTTTGAGAATCCAAAATTAAGGTGCGTCTAAGTTGACTTAAGGTGGTTAAGGATCAGGTCGAACCAAGTCAACCTAGGGTCAAGGTCGAGCATAATCGACCTAGGTAAAGTCGAGTCTACCCAAGCTAAAGATTAATCCGAGTCGTGTCGGGTTGAAGAATCAAGTTAAGTTGGTCTAGATTGAAAGTCAAGATGTGTTTGTCTAGGCTAAAGATTGAGATAAGTCGACCAAAGCTAAAGATCTAGACAAGTGAGCCATGACTGTAAGACAAGCGAAGTTGGTATAGGTCGTAGTTCAAGCGGAGATGTCTTGGATCAAAGTTCAAGTCGAATCAGATCGGGTTGAAGGTTGAGCCAAATAGGTTGGCAGAAGGTTAAGTCGAGTCGACCTAGGCCGAAATTTGACCGAGTTAGCCCAAGTCAAATTTTAATAGAGTTAGCTTTGGCCAATTGTCCACTAAGTCAGCCTAAGCTAAAGGTTGATCGAGTCAAATCCCAAAAAAAGGTCGACTAAGTTGGTGTAAGGTCCTCGATGTCTAATTCTACGCTCTTAATCTTTCGAAAGCGAGTCATAGATGCATGGAGTAAATGTGTGTTGTAGTGGTTTTCTTGTATGTATGGTGATATGTATGCTTGTTGCTTTATAATTGTATATGTCATTATGATTGTGTATATGTAGGTATGTCATTCTTCAAGTTATCTTACCATTTATTTTTTTGTGGTGTTTGTTTTATCTTACCATTTCTAGTGGATGCAACACTGTGCTGGTGCCCAAAGCTCTTTATGTGTGGTTCTATGACTAGAAAGAAAATACCCTTTGAAAAAATTAGAAGAGGAAGGAGATGTGTAGTGATATTAGAGCTTTTTTGGGTGAAGGAGATGTTAGATGCCATGTTGTGCATGAAAAATAACCCAATACTTTCTATACTAGTTCTGGTTTTAACCGGTATAAAAATTGAAAACTTTATATACCCTTTGTAATCTATATAGATTCTGAAATTGACATAAATATTTTTTTATAGATTCTGAAATCAGCATAAATATTTTTTTTAACCAGTTTACTGATAGATAATTATTAAGGCTTTGTTCCTCTTAAAACTTTTATGTATTACCTTACCAACTGTTCCTGCAGAGAATAAACAAGATAAGTTAGGCACAAGCGTCACCTTACCCATGTAGTCCGCTATCTCCTCAGTTGGTCTCTTCCTGGTTGGTACATATCGGTTTGGACCCAGGAGGGGTGACCTGCAGAAGGGACTCTGAAGCTCAAGTGAGTCAAAACTCTCAAAAAGTCAAATCAGTGATTAATGAATGCGTACCTTTAATTACTGGGGTCCACGCGTATTTATAGAGCATTAATGATGTCTGGTTCTCCCGTGGGCCGGGCCTTGACTTGGGCTCTAGCTTGGGCTGTGAATGGGCCTGGGCCCTAACCCAGGCCGTTAAGGCCTATTGAACGCAAGGGCTTTCATTTTACTAAGTCTTCAAGCGCGGTCTGATCCGTTTACTTCTTGACTTGTCGGATGTCGTCCTCGGTCGTATACTGTCCTAGGTTGTCCGCTTTGTTGTTACTTTAGCCTTTATTCAGTTATGAGTATGAATCTATGCTGGCCCAAGTCGTGTACTTGGGTTGTTTCTGGCATATATGTGAGGGTTGTCATTTATATGGTTAAGTTGACCAGGTCCAGTACACCAACTTTTTGTAAAATTTTAAATACGGTAAAGGACGAAATGAAATGCACATGAGTATGACATTTTGTTTTGCTCTTGATATCTAATATATATACAAGTGTTATACGATACACTTGATTCCGTTTAAACTAGATGCATTGTTGAACTGTGGCTAAATACCTTATTAAGGTAACACTGGTTCCGGAGTGTTACATGAGCCTTTTAGAGTTTTTTGATATTATATGTATTAAATCATACTTTGTTGCTTTTCAAATCATTGTTATCTACTATTTATTATTAATTAATGCTCTTTTCAAATTTATGAAATTTTAAGCTAATCTATACAAAATACAACTCCCACCTATTTATTTTCATTAAACGAAATGATATTTTAGTAACAATAAAAAATTAAACATAATATTTTTATATAATATCGTTAATTGAAATTGATTGTTTCATTTAAAATCGGCTAGCTTTTATCATATTCTAGATTGAAGATCTAAGAATTGTTAATCAAAACACCAAGAACTCAATTATATTTGTTTCGGTTGAATTAAATTCATAAACTGATTAAAAACAAGCACTATAATATTGACATGTGGGTATTTTAGCACTTCCTTTTGATATAAGTATACGATATATATAATTTGGATAGATATGAGAATAAAAAAAATCCGGTGAAACCGATATTTTTGGATTTTAATTTTTGTTTTTGTTTTGAAATGTCATTATCATATTGAAGCTCCATGTGCAATGATACAAATGAAATGATTATTTTGATGCTTGTGGTAGATATTTTGGTGCCCTGCGTTCATATTTTGCTTGTGGAACTGGTTCATTAAAAGGTAAGAAATTACCAAGTCACCAATTTTATAGAGTGAGTTTGGCAAGTAGTGCAAAGAAGTTGTGAATGATTGCAGGGTCCATCCACAATGAGATGAATGATACCGAAAAGAAAAACAAAGAGGGGTTGCATTATTATCTCTTTTTGAATTATAGAGTGACCAATTTAAACCACCAATGATTGCAAAGAAGAATTCAACATGGTTGATTGTGTAATTATAGATAACTAGACTTTCCAGTATATTCCCAATTTGTGGAAGATGCCAGCCACCACACCCCAGAAAGTGATTTCTGCAAATATGACATATAACAGAGTTCCCAACCTCTCTGAATGCCAAACATTGATAAACACATGATTCTCAATCCAGTTTACCTGATTCATGGTTTTCATATGCCATCAAAATTGTCAGCGATTCTAGCCACTTCTTCGTCAAATCTAACTTATGAAATAGATTATAAAAGTAATTCAAATAACATATCTACTTACTTGTATATTATATATTTATCTTAAACTTAATTAATAATTTTATCTATACATTGAGATTTTTAATTTGTTTTGGTCTTTATATTTTTATTTTTGACTCAAGTACTTATTTTTTTAAAGTGATTTAATTGAGTAAAAAAAAAATACTCAATTCATTAAATTGATGATAATGTTATCGGAAAGTATCCGTATCAAAATCCGAGTCTGACCAATATTAAAATTTAGGTTATTTTAACTTGAAAGGTGTCATATGTCAAATTCAGAAGAGTTTTAAAATAAAAGATATCTAGATTTTGACACGAGATAAATCTAGATATTTAAAAACGATACTTCTAAGTAACGTTAATGTCAATTTAACATAAGACATCATACTGAATTTTTCTAAAAAATAAGAACTAAATTAAATAAAAAACAAATATAAGAGACTCATCAAATATAAAGAACTCATTAAATATTTATCTAAGATCAAATTACTAAAAAAATCTTTCTCTAGATTTGAGATATCGAACAATTTTAATATTTTAAAAATAATAGTTTTACTCTCCATGTTTAGTGAATTTCATTATTCATCCTATCTTATCTTTTCTATCTTTTCTATCTGTGATGAAATTTACCAAATATAAAAAGATAACCTCAAAATCAAGATTTGTGAAATCTAACGAGTAAGACTGATTATGACAGAAGACAGAAAAATATAGGAACTTAAAAAACATGCTTTATCTGAAAACAAGTTAGAAAGATATGATTGGTGAATTAAAGTGAAAAGATAAGGTTCTTACTAGTGAGTTATCTGGATCCTTGTAATACCATCCATTTACAAATGCTGCAAAGATGCCCTGTGCTGCCATAACAAACACCAGCATTGCATTCATTCCAATCCATTCCAAGAGCAAGAATGGAGTACGAAGCTTCCAAACATCTATCTGTTTCATTTTTCAGAAATACTATATAAGAATCATTATGAAATGGAACTATAAGTTAGGAAAATAACTAACATCTGAAATTAAGCAATCAGATTAATATATTTACCAGCAAGTAGAGTACAGAAAAGACAATTCCAGCTGCCCCAGCTGTGAAACAAACATAGCTCAAGCTGTATAGTTGCTTGTTGATTGGGATTGCTGCCATATTCAAATCTTTTGTCACATATTTTCACCAAATAAATATACATATATATTTATAGTTGGGGATTTAAAATCATAAGATATGTGACATGTATTAGTCTTACCATGAGTAAAATGAAGGATGAGGCCTATGGTGAATAAGACAAACCCTAGTGAGAGCCATTGCTTGAGCCTTTCGGAATGACCCTGAGAACAAGTACAAATTTACAAGAGAAAAACTTAGTGTGTGAACAAGTAGAAGAAGGTATGAGACATTATTGCGTTAAGTGTGTAACCTTGAAGTGAATCAAGACATGCCCATAGTGGATGCCAATGACACCAGAGAGGATAGCTGATATGGAACTATACACATAGAGAAGAACAGAACAATTTCAAAATATTTTCAAATTAATTATTGATTATTAATTTTATTTTCCGATTCAAATTAATTTTATTCATATAATCAACATATCAACTAAACTACAGAATAGTAAATAAATATTAATATTACGTTAAAAACATTAATGTTAGTTAAAGAATTAACGAATATATCAATGTATGGGGATAAACCTCAACAAGCCCTCCGGTTCAAAAGGAGCACGACACCATGATGGAGCGTTTTTAAGGAATGGGCCTTCAGCTGGAGAACTTAGTGTGCATTCCTGTAAAATGTTTTGGTAAAAAAATACATCATTGATTATTCATATGAGAAGAATTCATACAAATATCTTGAGGAACGTGTAAAATTTTTTTATATAGTTGTTCTTCCATAATTTTACCCGATGCGGGACTTGAACTTAAACTTATGGTTAACTCGGAGTAAACTGACCTTTGAGCGTGTCCAAACAGGCTGGGAATAGAGATGATTAACGCCCCAAACCTGTCTATCTACGTAGCCAACAGCGTTACATGCAGGACCTAGGTGTCCTCGCATTCCACATTGGATCTACAATCAGGAAACTCGCATCAACAAAACAACATAAACCTAGTAAAACAATATTAGTATCTAGACAGAGATTATGTTTGTACTGTGTATCTCTTTGCTTCCTGGCTGTTATAATCCACGAAACTCCAATCTGGAACGTAGAGGCTCAAGGTTGTAACCATGTAAATCACAAAGGCCACAAACCCACCAAACCTATGTAACACAAATATGTCTGCCATAAGTCATAGCAAAGAATGTAATTAAACTTTAAACATTGCAGTGTGGTTTTTGAGAATGAAATATGTTGCTTTCCTCACCATTGCCATTGATAAGCACTAAAAATGGAAAGCTGTCCCGGCTTCAGGGAAGAGGGTCTAAGCTTGGTGGTGTATGTCTCTATCAGCGCAACAACACAGTATACAAGGGCTATTCTCTGAATACACACAATATGCAGAATCATGGTTACTCAAGAACTGAGTTGTTCAAATTTATCATAATGGAATTTATGTTGTCGGCCTGTATTAATTTGAGTTAAATATGTTTTTAATATTTAAGTTTGGATGTAAAATTAAAATTTGTTATAATCTCAAATTTTAACGTATTTTGATCTTCAAACTTTAAAAATGAATAATTTTTTTTATGTTAAATTTTTTGTGAGTTAAACGATATTTTATGATGACGTTTGAGTTGTTTATTTTATTTGACACATTTAAATTCAAATGACAATTTAAAACTCTGTTTAACATAATAAAAAAAGTTGATATGGTTGGATTAAAAAGATTATGTTAATTCATTTTTTAACTCTGTGAACTCAAATATATTCAAGTTTGGAATTGGAAAAAAATTCATTTTTACATCAAAATTCAAGAACTAGAAGTATTCAATCCTATTAAATTAGGTTCGTCCAAACCTGGAGAATGCCACACCATCGTATAAATCTCATGTCAACTCCATATGAGAGATCATCAGGTGCATGAGAATATCCACCTGCGAGTCCAATTCATCAATGCTGTGAATAATCTAACTCTGGTGGTTGAAGTATGTGAGTTATTATTGTAAATTGTTTACCACATGTACTGTAATTGAATTCAATTACAATGAATAACAAAAAGAGATGGGTTTGCATGATATGCATTGATGGTCCTACTGAAATTTCTGTGGCATTAATGGTAAATTAAATATATGCTTCAAAGTTTCATTTATTGGCAAATGGTCTAGTACCTCTACAACTTCAAAATCAAAATCAAAATCTCTGTTGTCAAGTTTGAGTTTAGTCTTGTGCACTAAATACCTTAAAAAAGTGAGCTAGAGAAGTTTTGTTACCTTGCAAAAGAACTCCCCAGAAGAGAAGTTTCAGTGTCCTAAGGATTATCTTCTTCACAGCATCCCTAACCTTGGGGATTCTCTGTGTTTTCACAAGTTTAAACCACAAAATTAGAAATGAAACAAGAGCCAACCATACACAACATCTTATAACAATATCATTCAGAAATGTTTCGAAACGTTCAATAGTCTCGGATCGTTCAGGAATAGAGATCAAAACAAAATCGTGACGAAATTCTTAAATGATATAAGACTATTGGATGTAGTAGAAAAAGAAAAAACAAGCCTCTTGAAGACCTTGAGTGCGAGAGCTATAGCAACTCCAACAATGAAAAGAAAGAAAGGCATAACGAAATCAGCCAATGTACATCCATTCCAAGGGGAGTGATCAATGTGTGGATAAGCTCCACCAGCATCATCTACTAGTACCATCACCTGCACATTTAGCATAGGTAACACAATCATACTCATATACATAAACCATCCTTTAATTACAAATTATGTAACACTAACCACTATGGTGAGACCCCTAAATGCATCAAGGGTTGCAACTCTTTTTGTCTTTTGCTTCACCGATGGTTGCTCTTGCTCCACTATTTGTTCAATGGAATCTCCATCACCATTATGCGGAGTGCTGAACCCTTCTTCCATTCTTTTAGCTTCATCCATGATACAACATTCACAATTTTTATCGAACCCTTTTATAACTCTTCCTCTTTTGGTGAAATTAATCAATACACTTAGTTGCCAATACTCAAGGGTGTAGGTGTAGGACACATATATATATACACACACGTCCACAAGAGACAGAAAAAGGGTCTTTGGTAGAAAGACAGAAAATGGAACCACATTCTCGTTTGACTGAGAAACTCCGTACGTGAAATGCATGCCTTAATTTTAGCATCATATCTTATGCGGGTGTTTTGAGAAAAGATTACTCATACAATATTAATGAAATATGAATCTAATTCATACATAAAGAATTTACACATCTCTTAACTCAAAACTTTAAAACAATAAGATCATAAATTTTCATTTTTTATGTTCAATTTTTTTATTAACGTAAGATTTAGACTTATATTTAAATTCCAAAAATAATATATTTAAAATTATTTAATTAGAAAAATTCTGCATAAAATAGTTTAATCATAAATCTTTTAAACAAACAAATAAAATAATCATGAATCAACTAACAAGGTGGTGCGTGTTAAAGAGTGTAACTGGTATTTTGTTTTTTGTTCCCTGCTAGAGAAACCAGAATTGCAGTAATATAATCTAATTGTCAATCTCTCACGACAAAAACACCTCTGTCCTTTTGACCAAAATTCGTTAACACTTTGGTTCATTTGATGTGTGCGTAGATTACCAAGTACGGTTTTTTTTGTTAGGATGATTTATTTTATGGACCGAATCTTGGATTGAAATATCTAATCTTTAAAATGACATACTCTTAACATCACTTTCATTCCATTTATACTAAAATTATAAATTTTTGTTAGGATACAATAATAACACAGGGGAAAATCATATTTTGATTCCCACAATTTGACTCTCATTTTATATTTTTTTATGTGACTTAGTGTGTGACATTGATTGATGTAGCACTACAAGAAAAGTCATGATTAGAGTCCCAATAAAACCCACCCCAAAGTAAAGAAGCAAACGCTAATGTGTCAATGAGTTTTCGACCCTTGCCATGTACAAGTAAGCTTTTCAATATTTGAGTGCGCTTTAACAATTGGAAGCAAATTAGATACGGTCAGACCCATTCAAAGGCAATTCTCATTTTTTGTGTAGCTTCATTTTTGCGTCCCAACTACCTGGCACCACCATCTCTATTAATTTAAAATAAAAACTTGCAATGGCCATGTCCTTTATAAATATATTTTTTTAAAATTATTATGATGAGTAGAGTCGGTTAAACCATTTGTAAACGCATGCTAACTTTTTGTTAATAATATATTTTGTAGTGTGGTATTAGCTTCCACATAACCCTCATGAAATGTTTTTTTTTTTAAAAAATTAATTTATTAGGTAGCGTGGGTTTGGCCGTCTTTAGGCCATGCTAACTTAATTTTTTAAATTAATTTATTAATTAGAGACGGCCTAGCCATTTCTTGGCCCACTTTAACTTTTTTTTTTAATTATTTATCTTGTAGCAACGGCTTGGCCGTTTCCAAGCTCACGCTAACCATTGCTTGTTACTGTGCGTTCAATTTAAAATAACGGAAACCAAAATCTAAAAATATGCATATCTGCCAAACAAGACCAAATACCCAAAATTATACCACATACAACTCAATATGCAATCACATAAAAAATTATAGATCCAAATTTCAACATCCATTATACCATTCCAAATTCAAAATCATTTACACCAAATACAACTTAGTATTCAATAACTCAATAACCTGAGAAGACTCAAAATTAATTATACCATTTAAGATTCAAAGATATGTCTAGAAATAAACAACTTCAACCCACATTATAAGAGACTATGGTTCTACAAATTCCAAATGACAAACATATGTTTGGAAATAAACAAGTTTAGCCCATTAAACCAAAAAAGAGTGCATTGTAATGCCTCTACAAATTTCAAAATGACATATAATTGCATAAAGACCTAACCAAAAAGTGTTTCTAAATATTACATAGCGTTTCAAAAGTAGGTTCCATTGGGCTTGAAGATGGTGGGCTTGGAGTGGGTGAAGTGTATGACCTACAAAAGTAATGAAATAACTAAAATAAATTAGGTAGCACAAAATGTAGCAAATAGAACGGAATGTACAAGTTAAAAAAATAGTTTTACATGTGAATTAATTTATCTCACATTGGAGACGAACTTCAAGAAAGGAGGTGGTCATCGTGGTCTTCAACATAGTCAGGATGGACTTCACTGGGACCCGTTGAAGCAATGGCGGAGCCACGATGGGGCAGGGAGGTGCCTCGGCCCCCTCCAATTTTTTTAATTTTTTAAAATTATATATATTTAGAATTTTTAAATTATATATATTTTTAAAATTTTTAAATTATAGTTATCACTTTAAATTAGATAACAGTATACCAAAAATTAATGAAAATTAAATTAGGTATTTTTTTATTTCTTTTATAAAGTACAACATTTAATGTTAATAAATAATACAATATAAATTTGAATATAATAAAATAAAATTTTTAAGATAATTTGTATTTTCTTTTCACATTGTTTTTTGAGTTTTTTTACTTATTGTACTCATATCTCATCTTTACCTGATTTCTTCTGTTATTGAATAAAAAAAACTTAAAACAGAAACTTATTATTTATGTCCTCATTTTTTTCATATCTTTTCTTATTCTTAAAGAAAAAAAAATATTTTGTCTCACTTAGGTAGTGCAATAATTATTTAATATTTAGCCATTTTTTTTATCTCATTACCCTTTTGTATATCCATTTTTTATGAATATAGAAGAGCAAGTAATGTATTATGTGATTTTTTATAGATGATTTTTAATTGTAACTCGATCATCATACTTTTTTTAGTAATTATGTCTCTTAATTTTTTATTATATTATACTAAAAAAAATTTGGTCTTAAACTTGTTTTATAGATAGGCATATTGATAAAAAATAAAAGAATAAATTCATTTTTAAAATTGATAAAAAAGAAGGGAATATGAGAACAAGACAATAAGGTTGCTTATAGCATAAGCATAACAATGATGAAATGAAAGTTTGTGATGACTTTTGAATTGATATGTGCACATTAGTAAAATGGAAAATGAATATTTTACATATAATATGATTATTTACATTGAACAAAAAAATAGCTGAAAAATTTAGTTATTATTCAATTATTTGATAAGTT
>Ga0099822_1002881_pt1 | contig 21766 bp, 7 predicted proteins | sample CowpeawhiteBW_FD_76839 | JGI IMG/M metagenome (GOLD analysis project Ga0099822, IMG submission 76839) | Root nodule microbial communities of legume samples collected from California USA - Cow pea white BW | ecosystem: Host-associated > Plants > Roots > Nodule | place: USA: California | collected... | reverse complement strand
TATGCATGGTAAAAGTAAGCACATTCACGTTCGATTTCATTTTCTTCGAGAATTAGCAAATCAAGGAGAAGTAGAACTAATACACTGTGGGACCAAAGATCAAGTGGCTGACATCATGACTAACGCATTAACGTTGGAAGCATACACAAAGCTTAGGAAAAGGTTGGGAATATGCAATTTTGAAGAGATAAACTGAATGTATAAAACAGTTCAGTTTAAGGGGGGATTTGTTAGAGTTTGTTATTCAAAATAAATCTGGTTCCTATTATTTAGGAGTAGATATTTATTATTTACAGTTGTTATTTCCTTGATTGTAGCCTTGATTAAATCATGGGCAGCTTTTCTGTTAAGACTGATTGGCTTTATATAGTCCAGTTATTCGTTCAATAAATCAAGCTTTTACAGCTACTTGCAATCTTTATTCATTTAGTCTATAACTCCCTAGGCCCAACCAACTTTGGGGCAGCCCTTAAGGACTTAGACAGAAAAAAATAATAAAATTAATGGACCTTACAAAATCACTTTTATTAACCGATTTAACAAAATTAATAGCAAAATAAATAAAAAAAACTTAAACAAAAAAAACTTAGTTAAATTAAAATGTTTTCCGACATCTCTCCTATGATAATATAATTCAATACTCTTAGTAAATACAAATTATATTTTAGAAATAAAAAGTGAATAAATCTTAATATTATATATGTATATATAATATTTAAATTTGTATATCTATATATTTAAATTATTAACCGTAATTCAAAACCTTTAACTGGTTTATTAAGGTAAACTATGAGCCCCTCCATAATCATAAACTTATCAACCTTTCCATCGCGAACAACTCATTATTCATTTCGGCTGCAAAGCAAGCAACTGTGTTAGTGCTTTCACGGTTTCACTCTTTCCTTTACTTCACTCCATCAAATTCCAGCCCCTCAAAATTTTCCCGAGAAAACAAACCAAATTTTCCTTCCATCCAAACACAGTCACTGTCTCTCGTAAACCCTACTTTTCTTTCATCTTCTTCGATGGATCCCTCTCGCCGCGCCCCGCGCGCCGTGATCGACCCCGTCCCCAAGTTCCGCCAAGTCGGGTTCTTCGCCCCGCCCGAACGCTCCCAATCTGGTCCTCCAAACACGACCCACTCTTCGCCCCCAATCTCCAACTCCCTCTCGCCGGTCATGATCCCGCCGCCGCGCCACCTATCGGACAACCTTCTCCTCCACGCGCCCCCCGCCTCATCTCCCCTTCGCGCAGACTCCGGCAGCGGCGGAACCTCCTTCGACCACGCGGACTTGTTCACCGCGCCGCTGTCGCCCGTTCTGCCGTCGTCGTCGTACTCCAGCAGGATCGCCGGCGACTTCTACAAGGGAAACGGTGGGAAGCTCGCAGCGTCGTCTTTCCCCCGCGGAGGTTTCGACCTGACGGCAATGAAGGCGGCGGCGGCCGCGAGCGTCGTTGTGCCGGCAAGCGAGCTGACCACGGTTTCCGTGGTGAATGATTCGCTAGGGATTCCCGGTGAGCTTCTTGTCAATGCTTAGGTTTGAATTTGAAGTGGTTCGGGATATGAAATGGTAGAAATATGCGTTGAATGTGAATTTTTGTCGTGTTTAGTGTGGAAGTAGGAACTGTGGTTTAAGTGATTTAGAGCGCGATTGGGGTAGCATTTGCAGAATTATTGATTTGGACGAAATAAATTTTGCAAAATTGATTTTGAAGTGATGTGATTTATGTTTATTGTATAGGGACATTAATAATAAGTTTTGGTAAAAACGTTTGAATCCAATGCTAGAATTGCTTCAAACCAATTAATTTTGGATTCTCAATCAATTTCTCAATGAAAACTAAACATGTAAACATTCGCCTTAAATCATGTTAGAGCATTTGGATTATAGTTTGTGGTAATATAGTTTGCAACTGGGTTTGCAATAGCAACTCAAGTCTGGCTTTACAAAGTGTATAAACAAACTTTTCTAAACATGTGATGAAACTAAGCATATACTTTCTAAACATAGTATGGAGCTACCTAAACTGAAACCCGAAGCCTTAGTTTGTATTTCAGTGAGAATCCTACTGAATCCAAAAGTTACTTAGTTGGCATTTTACTCAAACATGCACTTAGATGAGCTTTTTGTGTAGCTCGTGAGAAACTGTTTATAAAGGCGTGGGCTAATAATCAAAATCAACCTTCGATAGGTTCTAGAGTGGATAGGGTCGGCTTCTTGAGAAGTAAGGTAATGTGTTTCATGAAGGGAAGCAATCTTTATTGAGTTCGTGAATTTGACTATTACATCGCATGCATGCTTATAAAGAAGGAACATCTTTGAATTCCTTGTGATGTTTACAAGAAATGTAACAGAAGTTGAAGTTATATTATTTATTTATTTGTATTATTTAATTGAATATATAATATATCTTTTGCTACATGTTCTTTTAATCTCTACTTAGATTTTGTGAGTTGAGTTTTACTATTTGCAAACTTGAATGCATGATTTGAAGTTTTGAATTGGTTCAACTTGTTTCTTATCAATGTGTATATTTAGATCTCAAGAGATCAGTTTAAATATGTTGTCTCTATCTATAGTCTGTTTTTACTTTTATTTACTTTTTTTTCTTGATTCTGTTACCCATTTTTTTCATCTTCTTCCCTAATCCCCATTAGAAAAAGAAAAAGCAAGCCGAGGAGGAGGGTCAGCAGCGGAAGTGAAAGAGCAACCTGCTAGTTCAAAACAGAAACCAAAAACCTCAAAGGCTGAAAGACGGGCCCTTCAAGAAGCTCAAAGAGCCGCAAAGGCTGCAGCAAAAGGTGCGTAGTTTATAATGTGTCCTGTGAGTATGCATTTAAGCTATCTGACTTAAGTTCTTAAGCTGAACATATTATCTGTGATAAGCAATTATGTGCTCATCGAATTCTTTTATGTGTATTTATGACTAATTCTTTGTCAGAACTACTGTGTTCATAGACCCTAATACTTTGTTTCTAATGATCATAACATGCCTAAAAGTGGGATTTTATGATGCTCTTTCATGGGTCGCTTTTCTGCACAATTCATTGAGATAATGCTGATTAGTTAGCTTCAATAAAAATTGTGTTTCTAGCTGAAGGAAATAAAGCATCTGGAACTGCAGCCTCAGTAAATGCCAAACCAGCTAAAGCTGCAAAGCCTGCTCAGAAAATTGATAATGCAGCTGTTGCAGCATCTGAGAAGAAGGGAGGTGAGATTCCACCAGAAAAGGATAGAAAAAAAGATGCTCCTCAACCACGGATGCAGTATGATGACAAGAGTCGAGTGGAGAAAGCTAAACGTCGTGCAGTGGTAAAACAAACTGAAGCTAGGAACAGAGTTGAGTTGTTCAGGCATTTGCCGCAATATGAACATGGGAGTCAGCTTCCAGATCTCGAGGCAAGGTTTTTCCATCTTTCTCCAGTGCACCCAGCTGTTTATAAGGTATTTTGCATTTTTTGTTATGTCATCTTGTTACCATTATTTTTTGGTTATAGCAATTTAATATAGTATGTACTGCACTGAGAGCATTGCATGTGAGCCCTTCTGGAACCTGAATGCATCAACATATGTCACTTGCAGTAGTAACTCTGAACACTCTTTTCAGTAGATGAGATAATATGGTTCATTGATAGGCACCATGCAGTGCTTCCATTGTTCCTTATGTGCCGATGCCAACAGAAGTAGGAAAAACTAAAAGAAAGATTATGTACTACTTGTTTGTGTACAGTGGTGTAGTTTATATAGATCAATTCTTCTAAATCTGCGGAGTGAAAGGATTCTGTGCAACTTGCATAATGCAATTGTCAATGTCATTGACTGTTACATTCACTGCATCTTATTGCCTATCATACTTTCTGCAACTTAAGGGTTGAGTTGAATGACATCCACATGAAAATAAAGTGCATTTAACCTTCTATACATTTGCAGAAAGGATACAGCTTTATGAGCCAATTCAAAATTAAAACATATGGTGTTTTACTTTTAACGAGTAGGAAAGTTGTTAGACCTTTTTAAATATTTTTTCTCAAATCTTAAGATCTCCATTTTTTGTTACAGGTGGGTTTGCAGTATCTAACTGGAGATATATCTGGTGCCAATGCTCGGTGTATTGCAATGCTTCAAGCATTTCAGGAGGCAATCAAAGACTACAAGGTTCCACACGAGAAGACTCTTGTGAGGGACTTAACAGCAAAAATTAGTAGTTATGTATCATTTCTTATTGAGTGTCGACCTCTGTCAATCAGCATGGGAAATGCTATTAGGTTTCTCAAAAGTCGGATAGCCAAGTTACCTTTGACCTTGTCTGAATCAGAAGCAAAAGCTTCTCTCCATTCAGATATTGAGCGTTTTATTAGTGAGAAGATTATACTAGCCAACAAAGTGATAGTGAAGCATGCTGTCACCAAAATAAGAGATGGTGATGTTCTTCTAACTTATGGGTCCTCGTCAGCTGTTGAAATGGTACTATTACATGCACATGAGTTAGGAAGACAGTTTCGCGTTGTGGTAGTTGACTCTTGTCCAAAGCTTAGAGGGCAACTTTTGCTGCGCAGGCTGGTGGAGAAAGGTCTTAGCTGTACATACACTCATATAAATGCCGTTTCCTATATAATGCATGAAGTTACTCGAGTATTTCTGGGTGCTTCATCAGTTTTATCTAATGGAACAGTATATTCAAGAGTAGGGACTGCATGTGTTGCAATGGTTGCTCATGCATTCCGTGTGCCTGTCATAGTATGTTGTGAGGCCTATAAATTTCATGAACGGGTACAGCTAGACTCAATATGCTCTAATGAACTTGGTATGTACATAGAACAGTTGTATAAGATGAGGATTCTGTTTACAGTTCACGGTTAGCTTTTTGCATTATGTCTGTAAGAAGGTTGATGTTTCTATGATATTCTTACAGGTGATCCAGATGCAATTTCAAATGTATTGGGTAGAGAGGATGTCAACCACTTGGATGGCTGGGCCAATATTGAAAATCTGCAACTCTTAAATCTGATGTAAGCATTCATATTGCTGAGATACCCTCCAAATTCTCATTTTCCCATTCTTAACATTGCACTTCTATTTAAATTGATGGCAGTTATGATGCAACACCTTCAGATTATGTTTCAATGATTGTCACAGATTATGGCATGGTAAGTACTGAAATCTTAAGAGTATTTATGTCTTTGCTGCTAAAACATGCCTAAAAGTCAGCTACAGGATTTTAGTACGGTGTGCATTGTTTCTAACTTATATTGTGTAGATGAATTGAGAACACAAATTCTGTCTCTATTTTTGGAAAATTAATTTTGAATGAGCATATAATACCACTTTGAAAATCCTAAAAGAATAACATAAAACAACAAAAAAAAATGGAAAAATACTGTCAGAAGATGATATAATATTGTATTAAACTAATTACATATTTACGTAAAAGCTTAAGATTGGGATTGCCTCGGTGTTCTATTAGTGATCTAGAGCTTGAGCTGTAACTTCGTCACTTCTCTATTCTTAAAAAAAAAAGTTGAATATTGCTCACTGTCAGTGGCGGTGTGCATTACATCCATGCATTAAGCCTACCTCAAAGGCTCGTGCCAGTGTGTTAGAGAAATAATAAAGTATAGAAGCCATTGCCGAGTGTTGACCAGATAGATAAGCTTTCAGGATTGTTGGTTCAGGACAGCACAATGTGCATTTTGTTATATAATTTTTCCTCTTTCATTAAACATTTATATAAGGAAAAAGAAAATATGGAAATGAAGCAAGGAGGGACATTAGAAGAATAGAGGTAAAGAACCATAAAAACAAAGTATATATTTTTTATTATATACATAACTATCAAAGGCAATAGGGTCCTTTACATGTTTTTCACTTTTAGATCTTGATGATTTACTAAGAAAACGTGTTTTGCTTGCTCAGGTTCCCCCTACAAGTGTGCCTGTAATTGTAAGAGAATACGGGAGAGAACAGGTCTGGATATAAACTACGCAAATTTTGTACCATCAGCCATTTTGTGGGCGTGCAAGATCCCTATTTAGAAGCCTGATATGTTGGCATGCATGTTTTTGTATTATTTTGTCACCTTGGAATAATGTTAATGAGCCTTCCTGTTTCGAAATTTTGGACATTTCTGTCTGTATTCGCCTATCCTAGAGAAGAGTGCAAATTTTCGCCTCTCCAGGAAGATTTAGCCTTGCATTATCAGCATCTGTAACAGTTCATTTTCGATTATTCTTCAAATTTTGGATAATTATTCTGTTACAATTTTGGTTTAGCAAGTTGTAGTTGAGCTTAGCCCCTTCTTTAGTTGATGTACTGGAATTACGAAAATCATTACCATGGATTGAAGTTATCATTGAAAAATTGTGTTGCGTGTGATAGCTCTAATTGTCAGAAAATGGAAAGTGGAAATGGTTGGACGAAAACATGCTGTTGTCATTTCACCCCTTTCGCATGTGAAGGGTATTAGTTTGCAAGGAATAAATAATTTGAAGCTGACAGAATTTGAATCATTTCTTTTGTTTGGTGATGGACCATAGATTTGCGTCCAAGTGTGTATCAATATTAAGAATCAGATGAAAATAAGATGTCAATTTAAAATCGTTTTTAAAAAACATTATGTGACTTGCTAGTTTCGAAATATTCACCTTGTTCTCTACACCGTCTATCATGTCCGAGAAAAATCATAATGAAAATGTTTTAGGAATGATTCAATAGGTAATGTTTCGGTATCCTTTTCAAATTAGGTTTAAATATTAATTTGGTTCCTATTTACTATATGTAACGTGTCTTAGTATATGTCACATATTAGTTATTAGTTTGTTTTTTTAATTTTTTAATTTTAAAAAAATTGTCTACGTGATAAGTTACAATTGTGTCACTTGTCAATGTGTCATGTATCAGTTTGTGGCTATGTTATTTTTTTTTTCAATTTAGTTTCTAATTTCTATATTCGTTATTTTTGTTCAATTTAATTTTAATTTTTATTAAAATAAATCAATTTTGTCACTTTCAAATTGACACTAAATTTAATATCTTTTATACAAATTATATGAATATTTTTTCTAAATTGACATTTTTATTAATTATTTTTAAAATTCAATTATAAATTATTAAATTTAATTATAAATTGAATAAATTTTTATATTTAATTGCTAAATAGAATATAATTATTTAAAATATTATAAGAATATAATTATTAAATGTTTTTTTCTAATATTTATATTCTAAAATACTTTTAAAATTGATATTTAAAAATATTTTAAATATTCAAAATATTTTAGAAAAATAAACTAATATTTGTAAAATAAACAAATGCAATAAAAATATTAAATATTTTAAATTTAAATGTCAATTTTACAATTGTTAATATATATTTTTAAAATTTTAATAATTATATTTTAATAATATTTAAATAATTATATCTTATTTAACAATTGAATCTAAGAATTATATTCAATATATAATTAAATATAGTAATTTATAATTGAATTTCAAAAATAACTAATAATAATGTCAATTTTAAAAATTAAATTGTTTTATTTTAACAAAAATTTGAACTAAATTAAACAAAAATAACGAATATAGATACTGAATTGAACAAAAATAACGAATATCGAGACTAAATTAAAGAAAAAATAATAATACAACCACAAACTGATACGTGACACTAGCATGTGACACAATTGTGACTTGACACGTGAACTATTTTCTTGAAATTAACAAAATTTATAAAAAATTTATAAAAAAAATTTAAAACCAGAAGTCGACACGTGACGTTTATTGTTCAAAAACTTTAATTATTTAAATATCGTTAGTCAAAAGGACTAAATTGACCAAAATTTGACGAAAATAATGACCTAATTAAACACAAAACGAAAATAAGAACCAAATTGAATAAAAACAACAAAAATAAAGACCAAATATATATTTAAGCCTTAAAATTATCCGTTTTAATGTTTATATATGTGGATTTTCTCAAATGTTTCACATATATTAATCTCAAATGTCACTTTTCAAATGTCATCAACACTTATCTTTGGAATGGTATTAAAATATAATGATTTCTACTTATTCGTTTTTGTTTAACACGGTGCTAGTGATCTCATTGTATCTGATAGGAAAATGTTCTTTTACACTACTTGTATAAGTTGATAAGGGTGTTTTTGACTATGGAAGGAGGTAAAAATAATAGTATCCTCTCTAATATCTGCTTCCTTCGTTCTCGTTGAACAAAGCGATAGCAACATAATCGCCATCAATGCCACCAACTCACTCTGTTTTCAATGAACATGGTGATAAGAATCTCACAATCACCAACATTGCCTACTTTTTCTCTACAACTTTGTCTATATTACACCATCGCTTCGACTTCCCTAACTTCTCTATCACGAAGCTTGCACTACACCCTGACAACCCTGCCTTAACCATAATTTCACCCTTCACACCACAATTCTCATTCTTTAAGAATGGATGCTTATATGATCATGGTTAGTGTAATGCCCAAATATGTTTAATACTAATATATTTATATTAAATTAATTATAAAATTATGTTTGATATTAAAATTTAATTAAAATATTATAAGTGACTAATAATTTAAAAATAAATATATTAAATTAAAGTCATTAGATTACTTTAAAAAAATATTTAAATCTTGAAAACTCTTTATGTAAGACCCAATATTTCTGCCCTTATGTTTAAGGGCTGCCTCAGATCTAATTGGGCCTAAGGGCTGGTCCATGAGGAGCCAAAGACCCTAAACCAGCCTAACACTCTCACTCCCATCTCACTTTCAGAAAACATTTGTCCTCAAACCCCTTCGTTCTCAACGGAAGCTCTGCTAGGGTTTGATCCTTAGCCTTCGTCAAGGTTGCTCAAGCTCTTTCGACCCCACCTTCTAAATTTGTTCCTTGAGCTGTGGTGCTCCGTTGTTGGTGCCGAGGCCTTGCACTAGCTCATTCCAGGTAAGGGAAGCTAGAACCTAATCTTGTATTCGTCCTTTTCACTGTTTCGTTGTTGTACTACAATTTTGTGGTTGATATGATTCCTGGATGCGTGAAATGCTTTAGTGTGTTATTCTTGGCTTGGTATGAATGGTTGTCGCAGGAAAACAATGGTGAGACCTGATAATCTCGCCCAGGCGAGCCTGTCTCGCCCAGGCAAGATGAGTAGAGGCTCGTCCAAACTTTTTACACGAGGGGTCGCTCAGGCGACCAGCTCAGTTTTGAGCGATCGAGTGTCTCGCTCAGGCGAGGGGAGTCTCGCCTAAGTGAGAATGTGCAGAGGCCATTGTGGTGTGTGTTTCGAGCTCTCGCCTAGGCGGAGGGAGCTCGACTGAGCGAGAGTCCTTCTCGCTTGAGCGAGATCCTCCAGTCTGAGCGACGAGCTGAGCGAGAATGCATCCTGAATTTGGTCCCTCTGTGCTTGAATGTTTAGCTGGTACTTGTATAAGTTATTGTATGATGGCTTAATGGGAATGTTTATGTATGATTGGGAGAGGGTTTTATGTGTGAATCATGAGTTTGACATAATCTTTATATGAATTATACTCGAGAGGTTGAATATATGTATATATGTGGTCACGAGTTTGACATAAGCAACAATGGACATGATGGTTGGTAATCCAGTGGCATGGCTTTGGTGTGAGGAGAAACTCTTTACTCATGGTTGGAAATGACGAGTTGGTATTGATTCAACGTATGATAAATAAGGATTGGTTACGAATGAGGGGATGAGGTTCCTATGTATGATATATGTATCTGTTACTTGGCTGTTTGTGTATGTTTGTCGTGTGGTTAGTACGTAATTCCTTGAAGTCTCTAGGTGGGACTTCAGGGTCGTGCTTCAGTGGTCGGGACGTAATTCCATGGCCCCTGTTAGTGGGTGTCCATGGTGGTGTCCCATCTATATAACTGGGTAAGGATTCAAGGTAAAGATCGCATCCTAACACTCTAAGGAGTCAGTTAGTCTCACTTAGAGCGGACTGGCTCCTGTGGTGAGAGTAGCAGGAGGCCTGACACTCATTAAGGGCTAACCTTGTGTGTGAGGGAAATTGATTCATTGTAACACTTGTAACACATAACTTGGGGGTGAGCAGAGGTATCCACCACAAGTGCAAGCATTCGCTGAATCCGATCAGGTTAAATGTATCCAGATGAGTCGAGTCTTAGTGTATTGTTTTGGAAGGTCATAACATGCTTGGGTGATGTATGTATAATTGACTGTGAAAGCATATCTGATTGCATGATAAAACCATTTTTGGCTCTAGCTTACCCTTTTGTTTTTGTTGTGTGTCCTGCTGTGTGGTACTCTCTTTTGCGATGATCATAAACTTGTTGATGTGAGCAGATGCGAGGAACACTCGTGGTCAACAGGGAGGTGATGGTTCCGCTGCTTAGCCTTTGGGTTGACTTCTGCCTTTGGGCTCTTCATTTAGGGCTAAGGCCCATGTATTATTTTCTCCAGGAATTTGTTTAAGTCATTTTCACTCTCTTACTTTACTTTGTACCTGGCATCGTGGTGTATCTCTTTTATTCGTCCTCTAAGCAATTGGGATATCTATAAGAATGACGTTATACTCTTTTATCCTCGCTTCTTATATTATATTGTGTGACATATCCTTTATTTAGCTTTATTAAATAAATGGGGTGTTACATTAATGGTATCAGAGCAATTCGTCCTTAGGATGATCTGAGGTTGTGGGTTTGTCATGCCTCGCAGGCATAATTTGTCAAGTCTAGTCAGGTTTGTCAGTGAAATCGAAAGTTGTAAGAACAGAAAACGCCTTGATAGAGTAATGAGGGTGCACACTCATGACTAGATTAAAGGTTGTTTTCCTTTCTTAATTCTAATGGTTTGGGGGAAAGGAGGGTGACAGACAAAAAGGGGTTCGTTGTTTGTAAGTGATAGATTATTGCTTTGTATGATCTAGTTTGTCCTGTCGCGCCTCTGTGCTTTGTGTCTAGTGTCTACGGAGATAAGGGAATCCAAATTCAATGTCAACTTGGTCTGCTCACCTTTACAAGTGTTAGATGGGGTCTTTGAGACAACGTCTTACCTCAAAGATAGGAAGTTGATGTATGATGTATATAATTGAACAAGGAAAGCTAAGTCTTGGATTAATAAACTGGAGAAGATGCTAGAGTTCCCAACATAACGATTCGTCAGAGGGAGCTTTAAAGATAAACTCTCGGAAACGGATAGTACACAATTTCTAAAGGAGTTGAATCTAAAGGTTAAGAATACTAAGGGGTATCAGTGCATGCAAGTGCCACATCGTTTGAAGAAATCAAGCTGATTCTACATTCCGACAAGGTTGAAGTTCAGAGTCATGCAAATGCATACAGTGTTAGGAAAAGTGTCATTGAATATGGTCATATGGCCACACCTAGTGCTTCTTGGAGTAGTGGAAGAGGGACAATTGGCAAATTCTAAGCTGCAGAAAGTGGAGAGATTGCTTAACAATGAGCAAGCTAAGAAAAGAAAAGACCGTGAAGTGCAAAGAGATGACAAACCTCTAGTGAGAGGCTGGGATGGATAAGAGGTTCATACTAGAATTAACAGTCAGCAGGTGGATAGGGGTCTTTTCAACTTCGTTAGTGGGATGTTTCAAGGAAAAGTAGTTCCCATGAGCAAGTCATTCGACCTTGGGTATAAAGTGGAAGGTTTCACGCACCCGAAGGAAGGACACACCTTTAAAGGTTATTCTCGTATGGAAGGACAACCCAACTGATGTCGGAGCACAATGATGGAGGGAATGAAAAGAAAAGTTTTAAGTAGTTGACATGGTGTCTACGATGGTTGATGCTAAAGTGGTTAGCACAAATAAATCTCATACAGAGATGCACCTTACGAAGTGATGCTTGGACTAAGAGTCAGTTTTCTTGGAATTGTGTACTCCTTGATGTCGCCAGTATGGTATAGGAATCACGGTTGCCTTTAGGAAAGGACTGAGGTTAAGATGATGGTTTCGCTACAATTGGGACCAAGTGGAGACTCGCTCGGGTGTGTGGTGCCTTCGCGGTGATCAAAGTGTTTAAATTTGAAGCCAATTTGAAATGTTTCCTTTACAAGGTTGGGACATAATCTCAAGAGTGAAAGAGTTGTTGGAGACATAATGGTATAAACTCAATATAATCATCAGGATGATTGCGAGTTTGGGGAAAAAAAAGTTGTGGTGTCAAGCCGTTCAAGAAGAGTATTGACTAAGGTTGGAGTGACTAAAAAGGAATATGGTTTTAAAAGGATAGGTACGTTGTTGAGAAAATGGAACGCTAAGGCTATCAAAAGAGGAGTTTAAGGGGTTCTGTAAGTTTGATTGCTTCCTTGTCATGGCGGACATGAAAGGATCATTATTTGGAGTAAACAAACAAGTGAGCTTGGGTATGGACCAAAGTAGTGCAGCGGGATGGTGGTAGATGATGCTTAGAAATGGTAATAGGTGCGCGAGAAGAACTATCTTATTCAAGACCTAAAGATCACTACGAAAACCAGATCCTTAAAAACATCAAAGGTTTCGTCCTTGTGAGTGTCAGGTAAAAGGGTGCAATGATCATTCAGAGTTGGAAGTGTAGGGTTGCACAGAGGAAGTTGGACCAAGAAAATGAGAGGTGGTTGAATTATGTTTTCAAGTTAGGGTACCAATCTTGAAGTAAGGAACTAAGGGTAGGTGTTTATTTCTAGAAGAGAATTCAAGATCTGGGCTTGACAGGGTAAGGGTTGGCGGAGAGGTAAGTGTCTAAGTCGGGAGGAAGAGATGTGACGAGATTTCCTGCGAGCTCAAAATTCAAAATGTGCACCACTCCACACCGCCCATCATCAATTGAAACAAGGGAAATGATACATTAACAAAAAAAAATTGACAAACTACTAAATAAAGTAAAAAAGTACTACTTTTATTACTTCTTTTTCATTAAAAAATAAAAATTTAATCTACTTTAATCCTATTTATAGAAAATTTATCAACTTTGTCAAAATATTTTTTGTTAAAACCTCATTTTCCTTGAAACAATGCAAGGGAAAAGTAGAAAGTGTATAAAAAAGCATGCTCTCAGAATCTACGGCCACAACTTCCTTCACCATGAGGCAGCAACCACCGCAATAACCGGAAATGCCCTCCACATCTCCACACCACTCGTAAGAGAGTATGCATTGAGGTCAAACTCTAACATTTAAAATTATTACATGTCATAAATTCTCAATGACTTTACATGGAAGTACATCAAAATATAATCTTTTGAAAAATAATTCTTTCTTAATCATTTACATGCAATTTAAAATAAATGTTGGAGATCCTGATCTATGAAGATGTTAGTTTTTTTTAGGTTTAAATATTATTTTGGTCCACTTTATTCAATTTGGTTTCTTTTTTTTTCACGTTCAATTTAGTCCCTAATTTGCTAAATTATGTTTAATTTCGTCTTTTCCGTTGATGTGTTTAAATTGATAACAACATAACAGAGCATACAGACTGACATTGTTCACATGAAGTGACAATATTCATATTATAATGGGTTGTGTTTTGTTCAATGTTCAAATAAGTTTCTATTTTAGTTAAATTTGTTCAATTTTAATCTCTATTTTTATTAAATTGGTTCAATTTATTCATCCCTCCATTTCATGACTCTTCACCATTGTCACCACTACCACCACTGCCATCACTATTGTCACCACTGCCACCACTATCACCCTACAACCACGGATTCAAACAGTTAGAAATATTTTAATATAATTTAAAAAATAAATAATTAAAATAAAAAACTTACTGTTACTCATGTGTTTATAAACCTTTAATTTATGAGTTAATGTTTTTTATGACTAACGGTTATATTCTTATTACAATTTACTCTTTTGTCTCCTCTTTCTACCTATAAATACCACCTAGGTGCATGGAGAAAAAGACAACAACAGAAACAACAAAAACACTACATTTTTCTTAAGAGTGTTAAGACACATGATTTGAAACACATATGATTGTGTATTTGTTTAGTTCTGTGCAGTAGGGGCATTTTCTCTCTAAGGATAGCACTATGCGTGCCTCAACTCAGACTATTTCTACTCCTTTCCTCATCTACTTTTTATTTATTATTGTTATTGTAATTGTTGATCTTTGATTAATATTCATTGTTTTAGTTATATGTCTTAGTATTATTATTGATTTAATAATTATTATTATATTATTTAATATTTTTATTATTAATAGTATTATTTGAGTAATCATTTTCTAACACAAACCACCCTAAAACATATGGAAAAGAAAGAAAAAGTGAATGAGAGGTTCATAACATCTATGAAAAAGAGATGAGTAAAAATGGCAACCAAAAAACAACCCTAAAATCTATACCCTTATATTGATCCAGGCTTGGACTACCAAAAACTTAATCAAAAACTAGGATAAAAAGTATCAAATTTTTTCAAGCCTACATACATATGCATGGTAGAATACAAATTTTCTAATGTGGTGGTGGTGATTCTGGGTGTGGTTTGTTGGCGGTGATTTTAGTGTGATGGTGGTTGTAGTGTTGGTGGTGGTGGTGGCAACGACAATGGTGGTGGTGGTGGTGGTGGCAGTGGTAGTGGTAGTGACAGTGGTAGTGGTGGAAGTGGTGAAAGATCTTGAAATGAAAGGTGAGACTAAATTAAACCAATTTAACTGAAATATGGATTAAATTGAACAAATTTAACTAAAATAAACACTTATTTAAACAAACCACAACTAGTCACAATATGAACGATGTCATATCATGTGAACAGTGTCAGCCTATACACCATGTCTGTATCAAATTACAATGTCAACGAAAATGACGAACTAAACATAGTTTAACAAATCGGATATCAAATTGAACAAACTAAACCAAAACAGATATCAAAATAGTATTTAAACTTTTTTTTTTCTTAATAAGATATTGAATGTTGGCATTGATGGTCGCCTATTAATATTACATTAATTTAGTAAAAAAATATGAAAAATGATTCTTTAAGTATTAGTTTTAAGAGTGTCAACGTACATCACATGGACTCGTATTTTTTTACATTGCAAATCATGCGGAATCTTTTCTCCACTTTCATACTGTCTCAAAAATAACAATTATTTTACAACCACAAAAACATTAAATATTAATGATGTGACAAGCTGTTGAAATAAGTGGTAGTATTATTATAAAAGATATTTTTTATAAGCTTTTTCTTAAAAGTTTTAGAAATAAATAATCCTTTTATAAGTAAAAAAATAATTATAAATTAAAATTAGTGTATACATAAGGTAGTTTATAAAAGTTAATATATTTTTTAAAACTCATAAATTAATTTTAGTTTATTAAAAGTAGTTTATTTCTCTTAAAGACGCTTACTTAAAACTCGTCTAAATACCAAATGACCAATTATTAGTTTATAATTAGTAATGGGCTGCAATATGTTTGATGGACCAAACCATATGAGGGTGCTAAATATTCACGTTCAATATTTGTTCGAATGGAGAAAAGGATCAAAATTTGAATTATTTATTTTATTTTTTTTAAATGTTTGCTCTTATTTTTATCGTATAAAAATCATCCATGTTTTTCTTGTATGCATCTATCTTAACCATAAATCACTAATCTCATAGATATACCAAGACAATTATTTTAATTTAATCAATACTCTCAAGTTAAACCTTGAATATGAAGGGATTATATAAAACATTTAGAATAGTTTACCATCAATACTACAATAGTTCTACATTACTCAACATGATTATTTCTCGGCTAAGATATTATAGTCTCTTAACCAAAAAAATGCTCGAGAAAAATGCAAATACATTGATAACAATAAGAAATTCTATAGTTAAACGCCGACACCTTTTAATATGCACGAAACACGAATTCTCATTTTAATAGAAGAATACAGAAAGTAAATAAATAAAATTGAGAAATAAACATGTATACACGTTCAATGAGTTTTTGATACATCCATGTCCATGTTCCTCAATTTTGGATTACATATATTACAATATGGTTACTCATTTCCCCGTATGACGTCAGCTTTACCATAAACCGGAGTAACAAGTCCAAGAATCACAAAGCCACCTAAAATGACTATCAAAATGCCTAAAGAATTGATCAGAAGTGATTCATTGGAATAGCGTGATATGATATTGTTGACCTGAAGGAATGTAGCTTTTTCCAAAATACCAGTAGCAGTTGTGGCTATGGCCAAGGCATAGATATACATACCAAAGAAAACATGCCATGGCAGTAAGGTTGCTCTTCTATTTCTTGACCCTCCGGGGTACCAAAATGTTGCAAACCCACAAGCCCACTGATTAATATTGTACCAAATAATTAGATACAACCAAATGATACAATCCAACTTCCAAAAAACACTTACAAAAGATAAAAAAAACTAACTTTAACTATGCATATAAGCTAATTTTAGTTTATGGAAGAAGTTTAGTTGATTGTTCTTTCTTATTTTTGTCTTAAATATAAGTACTAATGGAGATGTTTAACCAACAAGGTTTAGAACAACTTGTAAGATGAAGTGTAGCTATCATACCTGGATGAAGAACAGGAAAAAGCAGGCAAGGCCCAACCACGAATGGAGGCTGTAGAAGTTGTCAATGCCCTTGTCAACGTGAAACTTCCAAGCAGCCCAGATACCGATCAAGCTCAAAATGAGAGCAACAAACTGTAATGTGAGATGAACTGATTTTTTGAAGCTTTTAGTTCCAGATAGAGTCTTGTATGCAAGCATCCCTGCAAATTGCCATAGTGAATAAAAGGTAGTTCTAACATGAAAGTATTTATAAACAATCAAGGGTTGGTAAGAAGAAACATTGTATTGAATTTAAAGACAACAAGTTCCTTTGACTTGGGAAGTTACATTTTCATAAAAAGTTAATACGAGCATGTTGAAGGTACTAGCCAGCTCAAGTTTGCTATCCTTTACAATCTACCACAATAAAACACCAACATTTTAATTCTAATTTGGCCTCTGAAGTTTCATTTTAGATACCAAATGTAATCAAGACATATGATGGAAACAATGTTTTATAACACTCAGTAGCACCACAAGCATGTCAAATGATAGGGGATAACTAACCATAAGATAAACTTTGTAAACTAAGTGGAAAACACCATATTCCTAGGACAACAATGATTGATATTAATCTACATTCAGATCAGGACAGAAATCATACATGGAGATAAAACATACATCAAATCTTATTTGAACTTATGTATTTCTTTAGAGGATCGCAAACAATATCCTACAAAATGGAAACTTACAACTAGTTGATAATAAATTTATACAAAGCACGTATACTCCAAAATATGGCAAAGTATCGGTATCCTCCTATCCAATACCAATACTTATAGATATGTATCCAACATATATCCTCCTTTTTGGCTTCTTTGAATTTTACTGACTAATATGTTTGGATCAAACACGTTGAATAAGACTTCAATCACATATACTTCTATTTTTCCCTCTGTATCCTTAAACCTATAGCAAACAGTAGGCAATTATATAGAACCAAGACTCCTAGATGCTTTTATATCTAACCCTGGATCTTGGAAATGATCACACGTATTGCTTTTGTAAATCGTGATCGTCAACTGCTGACAGAAATGATAGAATTATGTATTGATGAGAAATGGTCAACACTTAAAAATATTGTGTATCCATTTAAAAGTATTTTTCAAAATTTATGCTCTCATTTAACATATCGATGTAATATTATATCTTACACTTTTATAGTTTTCGCATCCTTGTATCAATGTCATATGGTACTCATGTTGAATCAAGTACTCAGGCTTCACAGAATGTAAACAAGAATAAAGATCATAGAATGCTTCACCTCCTAAAATACTCTAACCATTGAGAAACATTGTGAATCAACAACCTAACTAGTACCATGGTGCCAAAAGACTCCTCACTGTGCAACAATTTACGCGAGAGTGTATTCTTCATTCAAGGACTACAGTTTTACCTATGTAAATTTTCTTTTTCAAGTTGACTAATGTTTTCATATACCAAGTATTATGTTTTTTTCTTCCTAATTTATCATCAAATCAATTACCCTCTCTTATTCAAAACAATGCATTTATGTTGAAAAAAACCGAGACTATTTCAGTAAAATGGTTTCAAACAGGGTTATATTTCTTATTCTCCTTAATATGGGTGAGAAAACCTTAAACTACAATCATCTGGAACAGAGGAAGTGTATGCAAAAGGATTGTTTCCATATTCGAGCCATGACCAGCTTCATCATGAATGAGTGAATCAACAATCATGAATAGCACCATACGTAAATGGACAAATGAGTTTCTGTTATCAATGTTTGCATTACGCAAATACAAAGACACCAAAATTTGATTTTAATACAAAGATCTAATAACAACTCTCCAATGCAACTGAAATATGATCAGTGACCACAAAATGTTTCAGAGTGACCAATATGCATCAAATGATGTACCAGTGAGATACTTAAGAAAAGTAAAAAATATAAGAAACATTTACCTTCCCCATTGATTAGAACAAGCCCAATCACCATCAACACTGGATGAACCTACATTGGAAAAACCAAGCCAAGACAACAAAGCTAAAAAAATCAAACAAACATGGACCTAAAACAAAGTGATCAAAAGAAGAAGTCAACAAGACAAAACAATATTCACAATCAAAAACTAAAACCACTCCACCCTTTTCAGTTTCTCGTTCAAAATCAAATTCCCCACAACAGAAAAACGAAAAGATTGAGCAAATCCCGCATACCCATCACCCAAAAATGAAAAGAGAAGGCCGTGAAGAGGGATAGTTACGTTAAAGATGAGATCTTTGTTGTCAGAGACGAGGGCGAGGCCACCCCGAAAATGGAGAGCCCATGTGAGGAGAAGAACGGTGACGGCAACGCCGACCACCCTGACCACCGTGAAGATCGGAAAACTTACCACGGGGAGAGTCGCCATTGGGATCTTTATAGAGAGAAAAGGAAGAGACACAAGAGGGAAATGAAAGAAAGGTGAAAGGATATACAAAATGAAAATGGTGTAGCTTTGTACAGTGAGATCAGTTTCTTCCTACACCAGAAACAAACAACTTTGACATTCTAAATTAAAATTATGAATTTCATTTAGGTTTAATTAGTAAGAATTTTCTCAACAATTTATCTTTTTAGTGATAATGAAAAAATATCTTTATATAATAATTCATTTATATCGCAAATTGCTAAGATGTAATTATTATAAAAGTCAATAAATATAATTTAATTTTGTAAAATATGTTTAGTGGCAAATTGGCAATTACGAAATAGTAAGTTTTAGAGTTAGTTTATAGTGAGAGTGTTAAAATAGTACAAGCCGATACTTTGCGGAGTTTAATAACTATGAAATAGTTTTAACATAATAATTAATTAAAATTTTATTATTAATGTAATTTTAAATAATTATTGTAAAAATCAACAAAGTTTCATTTCATTATAATTTCTTTTTGGCATGATAATGAATAACTTATTTTCTCTACTTTATAACGAATTTTGGAAATTTAAGATTTAACTGAAAATTTGCATGACCCAAACCTAATACTACAAAAAAATGTTTAAATATGTTTTACCTTTTGTTTTCTAAGAATTATCATTTCCATCCTCGATCCCTTAAAAACGTTTAATAAAATAAATAATTTCATACTATCTTAATAACTACCTTAGTTTTTTCAATTATTATTGGATAAGTAATAGTGTATTAAAGTTTTAAGTTTCAAATTTTAATACAAGAAATGTTTTAGTTTTTAATCCAGAGCAAATTAAAGCAATTAAAACTGTTGGAAATTTTTGGAAGAATAACATGTACATTATATATATATATATATATAAAAGAGATTCACCTTTTCTTATATATTTTATTTTCTAACTTTATTCTTAAAAAGAAATTATTTTTAGAATTTTTAATTTTTAAGTGATATTTTTTAAATTTTAATTATTTTAATTATTTTTAAAAAATTTAACTATTTTTTTAAACTAAAAACAACTATTTTATCAATACTATTTGTTTAATTTAACTGGTTTTTTAATTGTTTTTGAATTAATATTTTTAAACTAAAATAATTATCTATAATAAAAAATTACTATAAAATTAATAAAAGTTATCTATTATAAATTTGCAAACATTATTTATATTTAATTTTATAATTATAATATTATTATTTGAATATATATATATATATATATATATATATATATAATATTTACTTAAATAAACATTTTATTATATTAAATACAAATGTAAGACAAAAAAATTAAAATGAATATAAAAATTATTTTAAATAGAAAAGTTAAATACAATACTTATATATAATTTATTACCGTTAATAACTACTTAAAAATTACACCAATTGTAGTTCTTAATTAATTGATCTAGTAATTTACAAAAAAAGTCTAAGAATATTCAAAACTTTTTCGACAATTATTGGTAATACTTGATGGAAAAAATAAAATGATTCCATTACAGAGAGTGTTGTCATGTTATATAGAAATATTCCATGGTTTAAGTAATATACTTAAACCTTCTATTCGTTCATTCCATGATTGAATTAGAAGTTTCTAAAGGGGGAAAAGTTACATTCAATATTTTTTTTAAATAATAGATTTTTAATAAATAGTATAGGTGTAAATGATTTTTAAACTCATTCAATTATAAAACAATACTATATAAAGATATTTATTTTTTGTTCTAATTATCTTTAAGTTATATTATTAGCGACAACGTTTTATAATATGATATTGTAAAAAAATTATAACAAGAATGATGAAAATTAACATCAAATAGTTGATGAACTCGTTTATAAAAGGAATATTCTGAAAAATTTAGAAACGAGTTTTTAAAAGTTTGGGAAGAGTTAAAAGGTACGAACTAATCCACTAAATAAAAATTATTTATTTATCAATTATTTTATATAAAATATTTATTAATTCTTTTAGGTTAAATTATTCTTTTGGTCTTTGTATTTATTAAGTAGTGTGAAATTAGTCCTTCAGATTTTTTTTTTTGTTTAGATTTGGTTCTTGCTTTTTTTTTTAAATATTCAATTTGGGGTTGGTGTTAGTTTGACCAAACAATACATTTAATTGAATTTTTTGAATTATTTGTGAATTTTTTGTGAATTTTTTATTTTATACCTATCACCTCACAATTGTGTCACATGTCAACATAATTCAATTTGATCATATGTTTGCTTTTAGTTTCAATTTAATCTTAATTTTTGTAAAAAAAAATAGAGCAATATTGTTCCTCTTCATATGATGATATTCTTATTAAAATTAACATTTTTAATAAATATTTCTAGAAATATTTTTAAATTAACTTTAACTTTGTTTAATAATAAAACTAAAAACAAAAAGTTTGTTTAATAATTGTTCCTGCAGAGAACAAATAAGATAAGTTAGGCACAAGCGTCACCTTACCATGTAGTCCGCTATCTCTTCGGTTGGCCTCTTTCTGGTCGATACATGTCAGCTTGAACCCATGAGGGGTTACCTGTAGAAGAGTCTCTGAAGCTCAAGTAAGTCAAAGCTCTCAGAGAGTCAAATCAGTGATTAATGAATGCGTACCTTCAATTGATGGGGTCCACGTGTATTTATAGAGCATTTAATGATGTTTGACCACTTCATGGGTTGGGCCTTGACTTGGGCTCTAGCTTGGGCTATGAGTGGGCCTGGGCCCTAACCCAGGCCCTTAAGGTTTATTGAACGCGGGGGCTTCTATCATACTGAGTCCATTGGAGTGGTCGGCCTAGGC
>Ga0099822_1002876_pt1 | contig 21780 bp, 11 predicted proteins | sample CowpeawhiteBW_FD_76839 | JGI IMG/M metagenome (GOLD analysis project Ga0099822, IMG submission 76839) | Root nodule microbial communities of legume samples collected from California USA - Cow pea white BW | ecosystem: Host-associated > Plants > Roots > Nodule | place: USA: California | collected... | reverse complement strand
TTAAATATATATATATATATATATATAAAGTGAAAATATGATCTTATATGTTTATCTTATGAGATTAATTTAAACATAAACTTTATTTTTAATATATATATATATATATATATATATATATATATATAATATTAATGTTATAATTATTTGTATTGTGCATGTTGATAGAGTGATTAGGACTTATATGAAAAAAAAAGAAAAGATTTGGAACAGGTGGCACCAAATAATGGGTTGGTGTCGGTGGAAGAAGTAAAGTCTCAATTTTTTTTCATTTATTCTCAAACTTTATTATCTATCCACGTGCCCAAATTCATCTTATCGTTCTTTTTTTCTTTGTTTCTTAATTGAACTAGTTACTTTTGTCATCGTCATTCTCTCATGTTTATTTATTTATGAAATATAACTATTTATACATAGTTTCGCATGTATTCCATGACATTATAGAAAAAAAAATTCCTAAAAAAAATTAAATTTATTTTGGTTCGTATGTTTTTTTTTGTCAACTCATCTTTGATTTATAAAATAAAGTTATGGGATTGAACACTTTTGGTTTCTACTGTTTGATTCATCACTTATATGTTATACAATTATTATTAAGAAAAATATTGATATATTTATCGAGATAATTTTGATAACGCTTATTACTAAAAAATATTGTTAATATGTTACATAAATAAATAATTGATACTAATATTATGAAAAATAAACAGCTCCCAAAACAATTCAATTGTGTTTTAGATAATAGGTTGAACATGTGTCTGAAGGCACATCCATGACAGAAAAAATACACAAGAGTTGTAACAAATTAACCTTTTTAAATGAAAAATATTTTTTAACAATTAAATTTTAACACTCTCTTCTTACAACTTAAGATGGTATCTTTCCAAAAACTTAATTTATTTTTTTATTTTTCAAAATAATTAAAAAATATCACTTCAAATTATAAGGAAAAAATTGTTGTCTTATTTTTGGCCCGTTAACTTCTTATTGGTACAATACGGAAAGAGTAACGCTTTTTCTTCCTCCACCTCCCATTTTACTAACAGAACCTCTGTAAGAATAGAAAAAGACTAGAATACCTTCTTGATTGCACTACGTTACTATCACCATTTTTACGGTCATTGTCGACATAGTGGTCATTGCAAAGGAAGAAGAAGAAAGAGAAAGTTTATTCTAAAAAGTTTTGAAAATGGTCATTTTGAAAATTTTGGAGTGCCGTTAGAAATTAAGGGAGTGCAGGAAGTATAATCTGATGAGCGAAAAGCCAGAACTGAAACAGAACAACCTAAGATATTGACCCAATTAACGTGGAAAATGCTTAACTAAAAGAGAATAAATTGGACATTTAATGGGCTTTAACTTACTGCCCACTACAAATGAATTGGACATTTAATGGAATAAATTATGCTTTTGGTTTAGTAAATTATGGGAGTGCAGGAAGCAATAGCATGGTGCAAGTCTTTTAAATTTTTGCTCCGGAATATTTCACCGATCTAATTAACTCCAGAAAACAAAATTAATATTTTTTATAAAATTATGTGTTCCTTGGAATTTTACTTTTTAATTAAACTATATTTGCTTGACATTCTTTGAATTATCCTTTGAAGGCATTTTAGTTTTATGGATGTGTAAAGAGAGTAATATTTTCACAGCGTTAATAAGTAAAAAAGATTTCTTTTAATAAAAAAATGTTAATTTTTAAAAAGTAGATAAAAACATTAAAAAAAGTAAATATATGCCTAACTTTATTAAAAAAAAAACACCTAAGAAAGCGGCTCAATTAAAATGTTTCAGTATCAAGTACATATAAAATTCATATTGTTGTAATGGATTATAATTAGAATCATTTTTTGTTTAAATAAGTTAATGAAAAATAATTTTAAGACATTTATTTTTGTTTGAGTCTAACAAAAAGAATAATTTTTTACAATTATAAAACGTATGAGTTGAAAAGGAATACAATTGTTAAAAGGAATCTACAAATTTCTTTATTCATAAAATTAGTTTATTTTTTCAGAAAAAAAAATATTTTTACAATTTTCAACTACTATATTTAATGTACGTAGTAATTACTCTGTGTATAAATATTTGTTTTGATATCCAATTTTAAACTTTGAGTAATTAAATACTTACGCTCGCATTTATTACTTAAATTTTAAACCTTAGATACAGTTCTGTTTAAGTTATAAGTATTTCTCTAATGCAATGAAGTTTGTTAGCTCTGTAAAAAAAATAGTAAAGATAGTTTATTGCAGTGAGTGAGTTTTTTTTCTCTATAGATAAAATTAAATAAAAACCACTTAGCTCATTTGAATTTTTAATATTCTTAAGGCTTAAATATTTTTTTGTCCTCATTTTCGTAGTATTTGTTGCGAATGGTCCTCATTTTAATATAATGTTTAAAATGGTTCTTATTTCTAAACCGTGTCACCTGTATAATGCTCCGTTAATGATTTAAACCGCGTCACAGCAAATGACCAAATAAAACACGAATTGCGAAAATGAGAATCAATTTAAACATTATGTAAAAATAAGGATCATCTTAAATATTTTGTCAAAATGAGGACCATATGCAACAAATACTACAAAAATAAGGACCAAAAAGTATTTAAACCTTTTCTTAAATAAAAAGCACTTTTGTTTGACAAAATAAATCAGAAAAAAAAGTAAGATTAGGTTATTTATTTATAGAAAATAACATTACATTAAATTGACGTCTTCACACAGACGACAAACATAACTAAATTAAAAGATAATCGAATAAGATAAAAAAGAATCCAAACTAGTGTCAGAAATATAGTATACAAGATCCACCCTTAACAGTACCATACATCATTATTAGAATACAACAAAAGAATTGGTATATAACACTTGCTTAAAAAAATTTAATAATTCTTTTTAAAATTTATATTAATAAACAACATTAATAACTAGCAACCTAATTTTGTTTATACTTATTCAGCCAAAACATGACCATTCTTTTACTAAAAAACATTTACCTTTCTAAAATAAATGAATTACGTATTAAAATATCACAATTAGTGCAAGAAAAAGTTTTTCATATCCAGCAAATAAATGATTAAGAAAAAAAAATTATGTGTAACACGTTGATCTTATCATATCCAGCAAGCAAAGCATTAAAAAAATGGTTTAACAAAATGTGTCTCAATCCAAAAGATGCAATTTTGTTTTCCTCTTTATTCCTTCATCTTCTTTTGTGTGTCCCCACACTGCACTCTGCAACCACCGTTCTTCAATTTCAAAGTTCAAACTATGATCTCACTCACTCACACCCATTTTTCACAAAATTTTTCTCTCTTTCTTTAATTCTCCGACTGGCCCACGCACCTATCGTCAAAGTCAAGCAAGAATAACAAACACAAAGGGCCAAAAGAACCAAACTTCCCCACAAAACACTTTCTCTGACACCCAAGCAGAGAAGCCACGGCCCCACTTCACGCGCCTCAAAAAGTTTCAAACTTGCGCCACCACATATCAAGATCCTTTCAATTTCTTATCTGGGTCACCGGCAAATGTCCGGAAAGAGACACAGCCAGAGCGCCATGCCGGTGCACCCAATTCAGGAACTTCCCGGAGCTCCGTTTGGCGACCCGGAAACGTATTTCTCAGAATCGGAGCTCCGGGAGACGGCGTACGAGATCCTAGTCGCGGCGTGCCGGAGTTCGGGGCCGAAGCCGCTGACGTTCATTTCGCAGTCGGAGAGGGGGGATCGCGATAGGGCGGCGCCGGCGCCGTCGTTGCACCGGTCGCTGACTTCGACGGCAGCGAGCAAGGTGAAGAAGGCTCTGGGGCTCAAAACGTCGTCGTCGTCGAAGGGGAGCAAGCGCGCTCAGACGACGGGTGAGTTGGTCAGAGTGCAGATGAAGATTTCTGAGCAGAGTGATACCAGAATTAGAAGAGCACTTCTCAGAATTGCTGCAGGCCAGGTTTTGATTTTAGTTTTGAGTTTAATTTTGCATCTGAATTCATGTTTGAAATGAGTTTTAAGGTGGTTTTTGTTATCGAATTAGTTGTAATTGAATGACAATCTAAAATTTAAGAAGCTATTAAGAGTCATGGAATTTTTGTTTTATTATGAGGGAGAAGTGGGTGGAGTGTGTGATTTCAAATTTTAAGGTTTGATTAAAGGGTTTAATTTGGACTTATGAATTGATTTTTGCTTAAGTAGGGCTTTCCTTGCAGTGGAAGTTTTGTTCTTCTTTACCTTGTTCAGGTTTTCATAATGAGTGAATGACACTTACTTTGACTTGATTTGACTACTGGAGTGTGTTGAGATTACATGAAATGTTATACTTAGGTTTTAAGCAATTAGTGTTTGCTTTTCACAGTTTTGTAACCTGTGCTATACCTGATGACAAAGATGCAGAATTCATCATTTGTCGTTGCCTATAATGCACAAATAAGATCCGACAATTTGATTATTCTAAAAGTACATGTGATGTGTACGTGTAAGACACCGTATCTGATACAATTGTCCTAAAAATATATACGATGCCATGTGTCTACTTTACTTATCTGAATGAGTATAAAAGTTCATAAAACATAATAAATATGAAATTTCAAATTTGTAGTCTAAATTAAGAACATACTTATTGAACATTACTGAAACCAGAGAAATTATAAATCATTGTCATCATAAATACAGTCTGCAGATATGAATCATTGTCATCATAAAGAGTTTTCATTGGTTCATTAAAAACAGTTCTTCTATGTTCTGTACTAAGAAGTTTTATTGAGTGTTTGTTCATGAAATAGCTTGGAAGACGCATGGAGACAGTTGTTCTTCCTCTAGAGTTAATCCAGCTGTTCAGAAGTTCTGATTTTCCCAGTCAACAAGAGTACGATATTTGGCTGAGGAGAAATTTGAAGGTTCTTGAAGTGGGGCTTCTCTTGCATCCTTGTCTTCCCTTAGAAAAATCAGACCCTTCTGCACAGAGCCTCCGGCGCATAATCCACGGAGCGCTTGAGAAATCCATGGATATCGGAAAGAACGGTGAATCAATACAAACATTTCGGACCGCTGTATTGTCTCTTGCTTGCAGATCAATTAGCGGTTCTATTTCTGAGACATGCCACTGGGCTGATGGTTTTCCACTGAACCTTTGGATCTACCAAACTCTTTTGGAAGCATGTTTTGATTTTCATGCAGAATCTTCTGTGATAGAAGAGGTTGATGAGGTGTTAGAACTCATTAAGAAGACCTGGGTTATGCTTGGAATCAATGAAACGCTGCATAATATCTGTTTCTCATGGGTCTTGTTTCATAGATATGTTGTCACTGGCCAAGTGGAGAATGATCTTCTGCTTGCATCTAGTAATTTATTGGCAGAAGTTGGGAAAGATAGTGGGTGTTCAAAAGATCCTCTTTGTTCAAAAATTTTGAGGAACACGTTGAGTTTGATATTAAGTTGGGCAGAGAAAAGGCTCCTTGCATACCATGATACTTTCGATGATGGTAATATTGAATCAATGGAAAGTGTAGTTTCCCTTGCAGTATTATCAGCGAAGATATTAGAAGATTTCTCTCATGACTACAATCGGAAGAAGAAGAAGAAAGAAGATGATGTAGAATACACTAGAGTTGATAATTATATTAGATCATCTTTGCATGCTGTTTTCATTCAGGCAAGTTCTATCATTCATTAAATATGAGTACTTTCTTGACGTATGAAAAATTATGACATTATTTGTATGTATGGTTTAAGGCAGAAATTGGAGAAACTGGAACCTAACAAGCATCCATCAAGAAAACAGAACAAAGCATTCCCCATTCTTTCTATCCTTGCTCGAGATATTACTGAACTGGCTTATAATGAGAAAGCAATATTTAGTCCCAAACTGAAGAGATGGCATCCTTATGCGGCTGGTGTTGCCATTGCCACCCTTCATGTGTGTTATGGAAATGAGTTGAAGAAATATGTTAAGGGTATTAATGAGTTGACACCTGATGCAATAGAAGTGCTGATGGCTGCAGACAAATTGGAGAAAGATCTGGTGCAGATAGCAGTGGCCGATTCTGTTGAGAGTGAAGATGGTGGAAAATCCATTATAAGGGAGATGCAACCTTATGAAGCTGAAGCTGTAATTGCTACTCTGGTTAAGTCATGGATAAAGATAAGAGTAGATAGATTGGGGGAATGGGTTGACAGAAATCTCCGACAAGAGGTTGTTGCTCTTAATCTTTGTTCTTTCTTGGGTTAAATATGTTTTTAGTCTGACTTTTTACACAAAATTGAAATTTGTCGTGTCCAAAACTTCAACACATTTTGTTCCCTAAACTTCAAAAATGAATCGATATATTCCATTTAACCGAAGTACATTAATTTTTTCTTTTACATGTCAAACGCGTTTCCTAGTAGACACTGAAGTGGGAATGTGTCAAACGGCGTAAACAACTCAAATGCTAGCATGAAACGTGTTTAACTCGTCATAAAAATTTAATGTAATTGGGTTTTGAACATAGACGAATTCTAATTTCGCTTCAAAGTTCAAGGACTAAAAACATATTTAACCCTTCTTTGTTTTATCAAACAAAGTGTTTCTCCTTCCATTTAAGTTTTTAGAGGTTATTTTGAAGATGTTGTTGGCAAGTAATATAACTTTTAACTTCACCTTTGCTTCTCATAGGTGTGGAATCCACAAGCAAATAAAGAGGGCTTTGCACCTTCTGCAGTTGAAGTTCTGCGAATAATAGACGATACTCTGGAGGCTTTCTTTCTGTTGCCTATACCCATGCATGCTGAGTTGCTTCCTGATTTGATGTCTGGTCTTGACAAGTGCCTCCAACAGTATATTTTGGAAGCCAAATCTGGCTGCGGTATATAAATATATGTATTGCATAGCATTTATTTTGCCGAGGGAAATTATTGAATCACTGTTTGACCAGGATTTCCCTTCTCTATGATCTGCAGGGAGCCCTAGTAGCTTCATCCCAACATTGCCAGAACTGACTAGGTGTTCGACAAAATCAAAATTCAATGGTGTATTCCGGAAGAAAGAAAGGTCACAAGTGGCTCAGAGGAGAAAAGCCCATGTTGGAACCACTAACGGAAACAGCTCCATTGATATAGCCCAGATGTCTGTTCGCATCAATACCATGCAGCGCATTCGAATGGAGTTAGGGGTTCTGGAGAAGAGGATAGTCGCCAATCTCAGCAGTTCTAACGATATAGCAAATGGGGTGAGCTTGAAGTTCAAGCTTTCTTCCTCCGCTGCTGTGGAAGGCATTCATCAACTCTGCGAATGTATAGCATACAAGATCGTTTTCCATGATCTGAGTCATGTTCTCTGGGATGGGCTATATGTTGGACAAGTTGTTTCTGCTAGGATTGAGTTTTTTCTTCAGGAGCTTGAGCAATACCTGGAGATCATATCATCTACAGTGCATGATAAAGTTAGAACACGTGTAATTGTTGAAGTAATGCGAGCTTCTTTTGATGGGTTCTTGTTGGTTTTGTTGGGTGGAGGTCCATCGCGCGCATTCTCTCTGCAAGATTCTGTGATTATAGAGGAAGATTTCAAGTTTCTCAGTGGCTTGTTCTGGTCTAATGGAGACGGATTGCCGACGGAATTGATAGAAAAACATTCTGCCACTGTGAGAGGTGTTCTTCCCTTGTTTTCTGCGGATACTGAGCACATAATTCAGCAATTCACTCAGCTTACGATGGAAATGTATGGTTCTACGGCCAAGTCCAGGCTTCCATTGCCTCCAACGGCTGAACAATGGAGCCCCACAGAACCAAACACTCTTTTGCGAGTACTGTGTAACAGGAATGATGAAGCAGCTGCTAAGTTCCTCAAGAAGAATTACAACTTGCCTACGAAGGTTTGAGTCTAACAATTGACAAGTAACTACTCTGATATGCCACGCCTTCTTCCACCCATTATAGATTTTTAGTTCCTTTTTTGTGTTGGAAACGCTGTTTGGTTTTTGAGGATACGATTGAAGTAAAGGTGGGTGCAACTGTGCGTTATACTCTTACTGATCAAACTCTAGGAAATTGTGGTACCGTATCAGGAATAATGCTCAGCAGTATACGTTGTACAGGTGTGATTCTTGGCTTTGCTAATTTGTTGGCTTATTTTCAGTTCTTGTCGAAACGCAATTACTGACGACACTGTAATACAGAGAAGTATTTATAGTTACTTACAGTTTGTTTTATTATTTTGTTGAATTGAATGTTCCATTTATCTGTGCAACACTGTAATCTCCTCCCCTTGGCCCCTCCCAACAAACTATTTGAGCTTGTTCTTGTAAATGAAACAAATTATTTATTTGTGTGAATTTATTAATCTTCGAGTCATTCATTGAATAAATTACTTATTTGAAGACTATACAATTATGCTATTAATGTGAAAAATCCGATTCCGTACTCTGGATTGATGACAAAAAACACAATTATGGTATTTTTCAAATACCTAAAATGTCTGCTCTAAATTACCATCAGTACTTTTGTTGCAAGTCCCCAACACGAAAAGTAAGAAACTTTTTGAAACAAGAGAAGCAGTATTTGACGTTAACAAACTATTTTAAACGGAAAAACGCTTATCTTTATTAAACTTTGTATAGGGCAGTAGCAATTAAGTGTCTTGAAAATCTTCAGAACTTATTTTTAATTTAGCAAAAAGTTGTCCTTTTTTTTATTTTAAACAGATTTAAATAAATACCAAAGGCCGGAAAATTAACATGAAATGATTTTGCTGATAGGCATTTCAATCCTAAAAATGAGATCTTACAAAATTGGGTCAAAATATGGAGTTCCAAAATTTTCATTTGATCATTCGATACTCGAGAGTAACTAACCATGCCGGCAAAATCTCTTTCATGGCAATTGCATTAGTTGTATACATGTATACATTAAACGCACACTAATAAGCTTACCCCTACCCCAGGAAATGAAAAAACTAAACTAGAAGGGATTCCTCTTCAGTCCTTTTCTTTTCGAGGCAGTTTTTGAGCTTGTTTTCTGCAAAACATGGAAACCAGAGACCAGTCATGATTAGGTTAAAGTGATCTCCAACTACAAATACTAAGGAATTAAGGCACATAGAAAACAATCATATACTCACCGATTTCGACTTTTTAGTCTTTCCTCTTATCCTGTTCTTTGGTGGTTTCAACTTGTATATCCGAACCATCCAATGGTGAGTTGTGAAGACCTGAATCATTAAAAGCCATGGATCAGTAAAACTAAGACAATAGAAGGTACTGAAATTATTAATTCTCATCAGAATAACTGGAAGAAAAATGTTAACAAAGGAATTTTTAGAGTACTAGTTAAGGAATCAAAAGTAGAAATTTTACAGCCCCCACTACAACCCCATTTACCTCTTCCTTCAACATTCTTTCATATTATTAAATGCATTTACTGATTCAACCAATTCTTCAGAGGATTCAAAGGATATTATAGAAGAATACAATACTACTTCTATTAACAATATCCAAAAAATTTTACAAAAAAACCCAAATATATGACTTTTAAGTTTTACTAGTCCAATAAATGCCAACTAAGTAAACCGGCAAAAAAATATAGAATGGCTAATACTTCAAAGAACTCTATATTCCAAACCTAAAAATTTGAGTATTTTATTCTTTTCAACTAGAACTTGAGAGAGACCAAATCATCAGTTGGAGTTATGGGGTACTAAAGAGGGTGCAAAAAGTATAGATTGTAAAAAAAACAATATAGCGCGAGATAATAGAATCATATAAAAATGACAACTACAGGTAAAATAAAATATACTATCCAAAATTTCAAACGGTAAAGTTTATTACCACTATAGTAGACTATCGAGGAACGATGCAAGATAACTATCCAAACACAAACAGAGACACTGTAACAACTAACAAATGTGGAACATTATAAATAAATTATTGAAGACATTGCACCACACAGGTTCTCCATATATTATAGAACAAATTCCATGTATGTAATTCGTCATGAATTCACTGAAATAATTTGAGGATCATAATAGATGAAGCACACAACAACACAAAGTTCCAAATATAATATGTTAACACATCGATAAAAACAATCTGACCTCCTCAAAATGCGTAAGTTTGAAATGTTTCTTTCCAATTTCTGTCCGCCTCACTCTGTCGAAAGCTTTACCATCTGTCTCCACAAACCTAGAGAAAAAGCAGAGCAAGGGGAGTAAGACAGCATACTAGCTGAAAAAGTTAAATTTGAAAACCTATTTTAGATAAAAGCTTACCTGTAATATGAAAGTTTATACATGAGGCAGTTTAGCATTGTTGGTGTGGCCATGGAATCAATCCGATATTGACCATCCCTCTTGAAATTTGAAAAAAAGAAGTGTTAACACTCCTCAAAAGTTATATCACAAGTGAAGCTAGAGTGTCATCTATTCTAGGAAACAAAATATCAAGGCCAGGATAAAACATTGAACCCAGGAATCGTTTAACTTACTAAATAATCTGGTTCCTTTATGTGAGGGAATACACCCCCTCCAATACGAACCATCCACAGGAATTTATTGATATCATCACTAGGATAGCCGACTAGTCCTGTTAATAATTATAGCATCTAATCAGAACAAGGTGACTTAGGATAACCCAATAAAGAGAAAGAAGCTGACCTCCGAAGACAACAAGGACATATTTGACATCCAGTGAATGGAAAATTTCCCAAGCTGCCTTCTCTGGAGAAGACATGGCAGTTCCAACAGTAGCAATATGTGTGTTATTCCAGGTGTTATTGTCAACAATGACTGTTCGGTTAGCCATCGCAGTTGTTTGGTACCCATAGTCCCACCAAGATGCCACCTACAACAATTTTTATGAACGTCAATATTTCAACATTTTTTAGTGTTTTAATCGGCATTTTTTTTCTCCATTTGGAGTAAGAATAATCTTAGGGCGCAAACAGTTTAGGAACTTCAGCCACAAAATTTGTAATTTAGAAGCACTACCCAATTACTTATATAAAACAATATTTGCTTAAAGCTTTAACCAAAATTCGAATCATTAACTAATTTTCAAATAATCCCTTTTGAAAATATGAAGCATGTTAATAAAGAATAAGTAACTTCTCAGCAAATTTCCACTGGTCACAAGTGGAAAAGGTACCAACAGTTCGTACAAGGAATGGAGCATGCCCCAAGTTAATATATAGCATTAGTTAAATCACCTCAGTCTCAATTAACTTTTACCTTTTACATGATATCAAACTACTGAATGGCCAATTTAGTTCACCTACGGAAAGATCATCCGTCAAATTCTGTTCGTTTAAATTTAAGTAGCATAAGATTCTTTAATTTCAAAACATAACTGATTACCCTACATTCTGAACTTGTAAGAGAAAAAAATTAAGGACATAAGTTAAGCAACATGGGTAAAAAAATTGCACACATGACACATGTATTTCAGCCGAAAAATAACAAAATCCCATAGAACTTACTTTATCATCTACTTCTGTATTATGACTCAGCCAAGCATATGCCTCTCTAAAATCATCAAAAACATGAAGCCCATCGTGTGAATGTGATGTTAAAACAATAGAAGGGGCTGAATAAGCTTCTGCTGCCGCCCATACACTGTGAACCTACATTTGAGATCAATATAGAGAGGAACTTTTTTATAACATATAGATTGTTTCAGAAAGAAATTAAAAAAATCAACACAAGATATTATACTTCTAGTTGAGTATTAACTAGCAGAATCCACACTTTTTAACGTGGCGTTTGTTTCAAGGCATCATAAAGGATTCCTAGGAAAGTAAGCTTCAGAATGTCACATATTAACATTTGGGTCACTTTTTGGAATAACATTCTCAATTCCCATCGGAATGGAAGTTACTATTTATAGTAACTACCTCTCACCCACTTCATTATTTCATCACATTTATTTTTCCACTTTTAATCTTTTTTTAATTTTTGATTAAAAATATTCTTTTCCATAATTGCTAAATGTCAATAAAACATGTCCAAGGGAAATAATTTTCTTGACATAATACTTTTGGGAATGTAATATGATACCATGAATCAAGGGGTTCATTTAATAAGGAAAGTAAATTGTAAAACAATGCTAATAAAATATATCAATTAAATAAATAAAAAATCTCTATCAAATAAATAATCCACATAATTGGACTTCATACTCCTAGTGGAGAAAAAGCAAAAAAAGAAAATATCAAATAAATAATCCACCTTAGAAACTTCAACTGAACAAAATCATCATGATTAGGAAATTACCACATAGAAGGCACCTAGCAACACAAGCAAGATAATAGCAACGACGGATGTTTCCAGAGGTAAAACGGAAAGCCTTTTCTTAATTTGTGACTTGCTAAGAGGCTTTTCCACAGGTTCCTTTTCCTTCTTCTTGCTTTTCTTAGAGGTCCGTTCCTTTGATGTGTCCTCAGTTTTATCTGCCTTAACCGAATCATTTGGCACAACATTTTCAGAACTGCCTTCCCCTGCCTTGATAGTCGAAAACACAATTTGAACAAAGCAAACTAATAATAAAACGAGCAGAAGAACATATGAAGTAAAGTCAAAACTGGTGACCATTAAAAAAAATAAAGCTTACATCAACCTGAGAATGATCTGATAAGTGGGGCAACTGAAACTTGATAGATCTTGTGAAAACATCAAAAGCCTGAGAAAGAGCAATCCCAGACAATATACATGCTGCTGGAGCAAGTACAAGCATCAAGCGAACCTGATATTCATCAAGATTATGTCTTCAATAAAATAATAAAAAGGCAATTGAATGAGAAAACACCTCCACTATTATGCTTACCATAACTCCGGAAAAGTATACTGATGTAACAATATAAAGTACCACAAAGGAGCTTGCATCAGATAGAGGAGAGAAACATGCCTATAATAAGTAAGCACCATCACGATTTAGTTTATATTGAGTATGGAAAACAAAAACATAAAACAATTTTTTTATAAAAAATAACTTACAATAATTCCAGCTGGAACAAGGAATGCCAAGACATTGATGTCCATGAAGTATGAAGGCCAAGTAGGTGGCTGATGCTCACTAACACTAGCAATGATTGGAATATACTTGCTTGCATAAGTACTGCCACACAACAAATACATTAAGTATTATAGCCAAATCATAGAAAGGAAATATTTTGCAGAATGACATAAAAAGAAAGGTGATATTCAAAAGTCTCTTCTTTGGGCTATAGTACTATATAAGGTAAATTCCATGGCTATTATGAAATTGATTAACCAACAATCACTTAATCATGGAATATTAGTTTAGGTGAAAACAGCTCTTACGGATCTAGCAGACTTAAACTTCTTCCACTCCATCCTTTTGTTGGGCTTGAAGCTACCAATGCTATAAGTACTGCCACCATCGCAAAGCATACAGCCCTGCAAAATAAACAAGAATTGCAGGTACTAGTTTAATATCTTCCAGCAATGTTTTGAATAGTCAAATAAACCAACAGAAGGGGCACCTACAGGCCAACAGAAACAACTAGCGCCACGGCTACTTTGAACATTTTTGGGGAAAGAATTCCTTTAATATAGTACACAAGAGCCACTACATGGATGATAATGAAAACCTGCCCAAGAAAAAATAGGTAGGTAAAAATACGGCTAATAAGGTGTATATAAAGAGACCGAAAGAGGAAAAATACTATAAAAATTTTATTGGATATGATAAAAAATAAAACGTATGTATATATAATCATTGCGAAATAATGATTAAGTCATTACACTTGCAAACTAAATTGCATTTATTTCATATTTAGATAAGAAGATTAAATTTAGAAGCCAGCATGAGATTTGCAGAAATTGGGTACTATATTAAATAATGATTAAGTTAAATTAAAAACTAAAATAACAAGGCTAACCAGACAGAGCAGTAGTACCAATTGGTGACAAGATGACCGTTTAGTCACCCACGAAGTTGGTCATATGGCCTTTCTGAACTTTTAGTTAACAGAGCATTGTAACATTGTTTGATCCATACAGGTAGGATTTAATTAACAAAGTGTTTTACAATGCACATTGTATCTTTCATAACAATATCTGTATTTCTGAGTTATCTCAACTAAGTTATCAACTTCCAAGTTCATAAGCCTGTTTATAAGAATACTGACACTGACTAACTACAGGGTTATTTAAACTCTTTCGTTGATATATTAGCACATAGTTTTTCCTTCCACATAAACAAAAGGAAAAAATACAATATTCAGTTAACTATTTTATTATTACCACTATTATTTTGTGACAACAATCCCACTGAAAACAAAGCACTCACAAGAAAATGTATGCAATAATAGTGTTAGGCTCAAACATGTTCTTGGTGACATATCTTTATTGTAAGTTCGACATAATCCAAAGACGGGTGGAACTGAACTCACCAGAAATGATGCAAAATGCTCTGATGTCATTACAGCATTAAACCCAACCACTGGCACCAAAGAAGCCAACAGTGTCCCCAATACAACCTGCATTAAGAAAAATGTAATGTGAATCGGGAGCAAGATAGACTGATTGAGATAGGTTCAAAATATACAAACCAGATTCAGAACAGAAATACCTCTGGCTTGTAATTGTAAACAAAACACAGTAAATTCACAAAAATATAGTAAATATGTGACTAAAGGATCTACAAATGCTCATATAGAAAAATGAAGATTTTATGTATAATTAAATTCTTCATCCATGTATTGGAAAAAAGCAAGTTGAACCTCATTGTCGAACATTTTATCAATCTGTTAAACCTTGACAAAAAGCCGAATCAACTTTCGCCATGAGGCTTTTTTTGTTGTTTATTGTTGTTAAACCTAGACAAAACTCTCACATAATATTATCCAAATTACAGCTTACCACATTAAGCACAAGTAATATACAATGTACATTCCAACTACCCAATTGTAAAGGGCCAATGCATTTATTTAAACTCTAAAAATAACTGTACGACTGAAAGAGCTACTTACAAGAGGTGCATATGCAATGTAGAGTCGAGAAGAATAGCGACCAGTTACAATGCACAAGAGTGCATGCATTGGAATAAGATTAATGATAAAAGTGTACCCTCCCCACGAGCAAACCTGAAAGATAAGAAATGAATTTAACATGAACAAGAGGGGTCAGGGGCAAAGACAACCAAGATAAATAGTACTGTAAAAAGCTTACCATGTAAAAGTATGCTATGGAATTCAGTGTGGCATAAAAGAGGGATCCTGTGTTGAGCGTCTGCATGATGTGAAATCAAGTCAGAAACTTAAATAGAAAACAACACAGCTTAGTGATTTCTAACTGCAGATGCCACCGAACTGACTGTTCATCAGAATATTCAAATTACACATTATTGGACAATGATAATAGAGCATTGTAATAATCTGGTGGAAATTTTAGAAACAAAAGTCATTATACAAATCAATGCAAGAAAAAAGTTCCTTGCTTTGGCAGATCACCTTAATATAGAGATAGAAAGTGAAGATCAAAGCAAATATAGCAACAGCTTCATTGTCATAGCTGCCAGCCACTGATCGAGATATATAGGATGGGACCTGCATTCACGAGATAAATCAAGTTTAACTACATGTAAGAGGGACGTCAGAGCCCAGTAAACAAAAAGACCCAGACATATTAGAATATAGCAACTGTTACTAACAGGCATCATTAATTTACAATACACATCAACACACGTGGTTACTAACCAGCATCCAACAATTTTTTACTAAACATTGATCGGCTAATCATTCAAAAAGAACGTTCAATGATTGAGCCAATAATTATGATCATAACAATCATAACTAAAATTTTAATAATTATGTGGAAAATTGAAGACAATCTCGTCAAGTCACAAAGCTTATTGAGAAATTCACCATAGCCAGAAGAATTGCTGCTGTCAAGCCAGCCCCCGTACCCTTAACCTCCTGCAAAACGAAGCAGCTCAAATTAGAAAGCACACAAACAACAGAAAAAATATCAATGTGAAATTTCGGCATCAACAAACCTTTGTCAGAAGATAAGTTGCCCATGAAGCAAAGGCTGAGAATATAGGTGCAGTAAACACACAGACGGTTTCAACTGAGAGAGGTATGTTCAGGGAATTCAGTATCCTGAAACCAGATAGGAATGTTAAAATTGTACCAACCAGCTTAGATACGCTTCAAAACCACTGCTTGAATGGATGTTTCATATTATTATATAACAAATAGAATAATCACAGCATACGACAACAAACATTTACAGTGTTTGAGATGCCTACCACCATAAGGTGCCGGCTGTCAAAGTCAACCCAGGATAAACAGTCCCACCAATTACACGACCAAGGGGATACCTTGAAAGTGACAGGAAACAGAGACATTATATTATATCCAGAAAGATTTAACAATAAGCTGTTTAAACTGTGCAAGTATAGAGGAAAAATGGCTTCGAAACTAAAAACCATCCGCTTACCAAGTTCGGTCATCAAACCAATTCCAGAAATCATATATCCCATTCTTTGTCAAAAACTGAAACCAACAAATACATCTCATCTTCTCTGAAATTTTATTGCATTGAGATTAACAAAGTAAAATTGAACAAACGTTATGGCCATGAAGAAATTCCAATTTCCATTATATGTTACCAAAGATTCCTTAGTCATCCCACTAGAATATTGTAATATGAGCAAAATAGTTCCATTCCAAACAGTTCTTGCTCACCTGAGTGACTCTATAGTTGAAATAAGGATCAAACTCGTGGATAACACTCTCATACTTAATAACCTGTACACAATGCATAAAAAGGTGAGGGAGTACAAGAAAAACTCTGCCAAACTAACGGAAATAAGATAACCTACTCCGATGCCGCAGAAAACAGAAGAAGGCTAATACAAATAGAAATTTGAGTAAGCATTTAGTATTCAGTTCATAAAAATGGCCACACCATATCACCACTTCCGTACAATTATTTCAACAAAACATGACAGCACCAGGGATTCGTGCTTTTGGAACCATAACCAAAGAAAAAGAAACTACCGAAATACAGATACACTGACTAAAATTTCAACCAAAGGGAAATGCTTCAATTTAGAATCTAATCTAATATTTCAAATACTATAATCCGAAATTCGCTTCAAATGCACGTACATTTGAAATCGCAAAACATCTTCTCACACATTTTAGTCTAAGCATTACTCTTACACCACTAGCGCAAGCGTTTTTTTAATCGTTGACTTATGTCGCGAATGAAGGAACACAGCTCGGTCAATTCGCAAAATACAAAATCTAAACACTAAACCGTCACGGCTAAGTCACTAAGATATGCTCGATGATTGTTACAGACACGAAGAAAAACACGAAAGTTAAATATAGCTGTAATCCTGGCTACTGAATTTAGAAGCAGACAATGACGTTGAAAAAGGAAAACGCGGAATCGAAACGTGTTTCAGGTAATCAGATCTGCGGAAGAAGGATGAACGAGGAAAATGCTTACCGAGAATAGACGGATCGAGAAGGCCAGAACGCCGATCAGGAGAAGGATAAAGAACGCGAGAACGTTGCCGAAGGCGTGCCTCACAGAGGACACGCCGTTCTGAGCATCGGAGGCCGCCATTGACGGCCAAATTGAGCTCTGAAGAGAGAGAATGTAAGCGAAGACGAAGAAAGAGAGACAGAGAGAGTTTCAGTGTGACTCACTGGGGTTTATATCTGTAGAAGTCTTTGCGGAGCCGATGGGGAAGACTAAGCTACGTTGGCTTGCAGAGAATCAAAAGACCATATTGGGTCTGGTTTATTGAAAATGACTGAAATGTCCTTTAGGTTCTGACGTGGCGAAGTTTTGTTGGGCTTGTTACAAATTTTTGCCACTCTGGGTCATGTGATTGGACGAAGACTCTCTCGTCTTGGGTCTTCGCTTCAGACATGGCTGATTTTTCATTCTTCCTCCATTGTTTTCTGCCATCCCATAATTTCTTGGTGTATTTTTTACTAATTTTTAAAATTATTATTTTACATGGTTTTTAAAGTGATTCTCTCAAAAATATGTGTTTTAAAAAAATTATAAAAGTTTTCTGAAATTTTTGGACCGTGATTTTTAAAATAAGATTTTTATAATAATATTTATATAATTGGAATAGGATTTTAGAAACATATAATATGCATTATAGAACAATTTTTTTGAAATAAAATTTTCAAAAAAAAATTTCACAGCACATATAATATATTCTAGAATAACTTTTTTTTTTCAATCTTCTGTATGATTTTTCTTCTCTTCTAGTTTCATTGTAACGGTGACGGTAGATCGATAACTGGCATTAATGACAATAGTAATAGTGTGGTGCAGTTAGCATAGTAGTCTATTTCTACGAATACATGGGTGCAGTTAGTAATGATAAGATGCAGGAAGAAAAATCTATTATTGCTTTAATTGGAATTTGGGAAGCAAGGTTCATGATTTCCGAAATGAGATTTTTGGAACTAAGAATTTTATAATAAGATATATAAAAAAAATTAAAACAAAAAATTCAAAAACATGAAATACATTTTGAAACAAGTTTTTTGGAATAAAATTTCCAAAATATATATAATACCTTTCTATATAAGTATTTTTTTCATAACACATTTCTTTTCTTTTTCTTTATCTGTAGGATTTTCTCTCTTCTTCTTCATCTGTGGCAATAATGATATCACTGTTAGACGATAACAATAGATAGCAATGATGTGGTGCAACAAAAAAGACATTTTAATCTTTTTTTTCTATTAATATGGCAGTACAGTTGATAACAAGGAGGGTACAGGAAGCAAAACCCATTAGTATTACTGAAATTACAATGTTAATTGGAATTTGTGAAGCAAGGCCCATGGATCAAAGACACGCTAGCCCAATGCAAAGACCGAGTTTTTATTAGGTACTATTATGTGACCTTGTTTCATAAAAGTTCAAAAAGTGTAAAATAATTAATATTAATAAATAAATAATTATTACTAATAAGTAAAATAATTGTTTACTTATTTGTTTTATTTAAATATATATAAATTTCTCCTTTAATGTACATATATAAATTCATTTATTTATTTATAGGTTAAATATGTTTTTTGTCTTCTCTCTTAGTAAAAATTGAAATTAGTCACTTTTAAAAATTTTGAACTAATTTAGTTCTTTAATTTTATAAATATGTAAATTTTATTAAGTTTATTTGATGTTTCAAACACGTTTCTTAACTAATATCGGAATAAATATATGTCAAATGGTATAAATAAACTAAAACACTATCAAAATACGTGTTCGAAACGTCAAATAAATTTAATAAAATTTGATTAAAAAAAAGTAAATTTACACATTTACATAATTAAAGAATTAAATTATTTAATATTTCTAAGAAAACTAATTTCAAATTTCACTATTATAAAATATATTTATCCTTTTATCTATTTATCATCGGCACAATAAGAGTAGTTACATGTGTGTGTCAGTGACTCACATGAGCGTCTGGTAAAAAATTAAAAACAAAACACAAGTTGGTAATTCAAAATTGTCATGGCATGGGATCAGGTAAGGACTCGTTTTCATGAGTTGGTGCTGTTAAACATAGCCACCCAAACAAACTCGTTTTCATTTTTTTTTTTTCTTTTAATTAAGAGTCACGTGCTCTTTAGAAAATTACAGATTTACAAATACAAATAGTATGCTGACCACACGTTACAAAATTTGGCAGGTGTCGGTAAAGCAGTTTTTATGAGCGCCCCTTTATAATTGGTCTTTTTTGTCGTTTTTTATTCAAACATATACCTTAAAAAAACTTTATTTGAATAACTACATAAAAAAAGTGTTCTAAAAATTACTTTTAATATTAATTTCCCATGTAAGATAAATCCAGTTATAGAAGTTACTATAACGATATAATAATCAATACAGGTTGCATTTTTTTCTCAAAATTCTACCTAATCTATTGGTTCCTCACTTTTAATAAATCCTCATTCCCCATAATTTTTATTTTTTCACAGAAGTTAAATTCAAAACTTCAGTAATAAGTCATCGAGAGACCAAAACCAATTTACAATACAAACCTAATTAATTAGAAATAGTTGTGACGCGGGATAACAAATATAAAAATAATGATGAGATATTCGAAGTTAATAAATGTCATTTTCGATCTTAAAGAAATTTAAAAAATGTGAAATTCAAACTTAATTTCTGCAATACAACACATAATTTCTCTACATTATTTCTGCAATATAAAATTATTTTTACTTCTATACCTGTATACTATAAATTAATATTATGTCTATCTCTAAATTATAAATCAATCATTATGCTAAGAAACAATGATAAATTTTCATCATATAAAAAACTCATGGGCCACACATATTGATAAATAACAATAATATGTCAATCAATTCCTTTGTAAACATCCACTTGTCTAAATTAATACACTTTTTATAATAACAAAAGTTTATTAAAATTCATAAACCCGATCAATACTTATCACAACACTCCTTTAACCATCTAAAGAGAAAACTAAAATACAGATGCATACAAATTTTGAATCACAGTAAGTTATATGACATGCATGCATAATAAAACCTATCATTAAAACAAGTCGTAAAAGATAACGTGGGTTCTGTTAGGTTTACAGAGAAGTTTTATTAGAGAGATACAACACTAATGAGACATGAGTCTAACTATATAAGATATTGACATGTTTCTCAACTCAAAACATTAAGACAATGAATTTATTTGTCTTTATTCTTATATAATGCTCTACTTTTTCATTTATAGTAAATGTGAAACTTAGACTCATACTTGGATTTCAAACAGGATCGACTTCTTCTACAAATTTGTAAGAAAAGAATGAAAGAAAAGTTATGAGTCGAAGTTTTTCACCGACAAAATACTAACAACTAACATTTGTGGACAAAAAAAGAAACGAAACATGTAAATAAACAATAAATTCATTGTCCGCTGCGCCTCTGCGTCCGTGTCCGCTTGAGGAGCGGGAAGCGGCGTCCAACCACCGTGTCGGAGCATCACAGCTTGTGGGACTCGAGAGCTTCTTCCATGGTCTTCAAACCCTGTTCCATGTTCTTAGCCATGGCATGCAAGCCTTTGTCTACGAAGGAATCAAGATATTCAAGTTTCCACCCTTCGACCGGTTCAACTTCATAGCGCCACTCAACCTCACACCCTTCAGCGGTTGGCCTCACCGTCCAAGTTGCAAAGTAGGAGTTAAACCCAACGTTTGAATCCACAATACAATAGGTGAAGGTCCATTGAGAAGGGTCGATGGATAACAGTTTCTGCTTGGTCCAGTTCAAAGCTTTTTTGTCATCACCATCCACTGGTGTCTTGAAACCACCGCAGAAACGCACGCACCCTGGTTTCCCAGAGAGGCCTTCAACGGGAATGCACAGAGGAGTGGGATACCACTTGCTGAGGCCAAAGAAATCCTCCAACAGAGGCCAAACTTTTTCTGCTTGCACTCCTTTTACTTCTGCTATGGCCTTCCCCTTCCACTTTTCTTCGCTTCCTTGTTCAATGGACTCCGCCATGTTTAGTATCGACAAAGGAAGCAGTAGCTATGTCACACACAACAAGAAAGAGTTAGAAACAATGAAGTGCATATCATTATGAAGGTGTAGCCCTATATATATACAAGAGAAACCGGTCCTACATAATGCGAAGTTTTACCTTTATAAAAACTTTGTATTTGTTATAAAATAAAGGTAATAAGAGAGACAAAGGAGAGGAAGAATAGAGAATGAGAGAGTAGGGAGCAACTTCTGTTTGTATGTGTGTCTTATTACTGATAGGACGAGTCCTATTTATAGG
>Ga0099822_1002867_pt1 | contig 21805 bp, 3 predicted proteins | sample CowpeawhiteBW_FD_76839 | JGI IMG/M metagenome (GOLD analysis project Ga0099822, IMG submission 76839) | Root nodule microbial communities of legume samples collected from California USA - Cow pea white BW | ecosystem: Host-associated > Plants > Roots > Nodule | place: USA: California | collected... | reverse complement strand
ATCTTGGTGCCACAAGTCTCAGCGCCAATCCTGTTTTCCACTCTCGGATGAAACATATAGCCTTAGCCTATCATTTTGTTCGTGAAAATGTTCAAAAAGGCAAGTTTCGGGTATCCTTTGTATATACTGATGATCAACTTGCTGATATACTCACAAAGCCTCTACTTCACCCTCGGTTTGATTCATTACTGTCCAAGTTGCCTCTCTCTTCCAGATCGTCCAACTTGCGGGAGGATATCAATTATAATAATTAATTTTAAATTATACTAATGAGTTTTTATTAGTCAGATTTTATATATCAGATTTTCCCTTTATTTAGGTTAATTGTTAGTGCTAAATTGGTGGAGTTTGTTCCTTGATTCTTTCCAATTTACGTTACCAATCTGTATATTTATACTACTGCAATCCAAGAATAAAACATCAATTCAAACTATATCTCTATACTTCTGACCTTGATGCAAGACATTCACAATGCAACTTCTGAAAAATCAAGTCAACAGTTATTACTTCAACATAGAGTTTGAAAATAAAGACACTATAGGAATGTCTTTTAGCCAAGAAATAAAAAACCTTACCTTCAGGCAAATTACACACTTTATCCATCCCTCGAGTTCTTGTGAAATGTCTCACAAAAAGGTTCCTTTTTAATAGAAAGAGCTACATTTTCAAAGTTCAAACCATGTAAGAATATTATTGAGATGAATAAAATCCTAAATTATATAAACAGAGAAATTAATGATATGTAAAAGTGTCAAAACAAATATTGGGTTAAGATTAAAATAGGAATTAAAAGAGTATTTACACCTTATTGGGTTGAGATTAACAAGTGCATAGTGTCAAGCATTAAGACATAGGTGAGTATTAAGATTTCCCTAAATCTCTATCCGAAACCAATACCTGAAAACACTTACTTGAACGTTAAAATGTGTATTAAATTGTATAATCTAGAAGCTATTTATGGATTCAAAAATACATTATGAAATGTGCATTCCAAATTATATTTTAAAAATACATTAAAAAATGTGTATTTTGAAAGGTATGTCCAAATTCAATTATATCTTCTGAATTATACAAATCCAAAATGTATTTTAGAATATATATTTCGAAATATATTTCCAAATCCAAAAATAAATTTGAAATTCATTAAGAAATAGTGAAGAATTAACTTTTACCTTTATTTATAATAAGAAAGGGGTAAAGAAGTAACTTCCACCTTTATATTATAATTTTTGTGGTGGTAATTTGGAGTTTATGGGTGCCAAAAGGGAAAGATGGAGAATGAAACAGCCATAAAAGAGGTGCCAAAGTGAATCTTGCAAATGGGCCTCAAATTAGAATATAAGGTGCTAGTCATTTTATATCATGCATGGCATTAACAAACTAACTATACTCCGAGCCTCCCATCTCATGTTGCCGAGGCCAAGGCTTCGATGGAGATAGCATAATTTTATCTTCTATAAAATGAAGTCATGGCACACAACTTTTAAAATTAAAAGAAAAAAAATTGATTAGCACTACTTCTTCATTGAGAAGTTGTAATGTGTAGTATATAATGTGTTATCATTTTGCACTATCTTTAAAAATTATTGTAAGTGAAAATTTTATAAATTAATTTATATTTTGACTTCAAATTCATGAGGCATAAAACTAATGACAACCATGTGAATGTTGTGCACTCGAGATATTAAGGTATTTTTGAATCATTCTCCAATCTATTATAAACAAAAACATGAGTTTCATGAAAACTCTCCCACCTCATGAAACACGTCTTCTAATTCGACTTTTTAGAATATTGATCACTTCACCATGTTATGTCCATGTCATCTTATTCTTGAGAACCCATCACTCATAAATAAAATGTTTTGTATGATGTCTATTGCTTCTACTCGACCATTCATATAATTAATGTAAGGGCAGAAAAATCTTTCATTACTATGAGATGAGTTTTTTTTTTTTTTTTGAAAATTGCAAAATTGATTCAACTTTTTCTCGTACTCTTGTAGCACATGACTTAAATTTATTTCCAACTTCCAAATACTCTATTTAAAATTGACTAATATGATAAATGTAAATACACTTTTGTTCGAAAGGAGTCATGTAATCCTATTAAAAGACATCCTTTTGTGCTTAATTCATTTATATTCCAAATATCTCATTCATCATTTTCACAAAATTTTGAGAACATTTAACATTGATCTACAAGCGCTCGACATGAAAATGATCGGATTAAATTCATCACAGTAAGTGCTCCCATAAAACAAACAAAATGTGTGTATATTGAAGTTTGATAAAAATTGAATAAGAGACTTGACTATACATATTAATTAAGTAAAAGTTTAAACGGTCTTATTTTTTAAAACGTGTTGCAATTTTTTTTTTGTTATTAGTGTAGTATTGACGATGTTAATTAATATGAAGGTTTCAACTCATAAAATTTTTTAATTTTTTTCAAAATTACAAAAATTGTGATGTGTCAAATTAGGATTCTATCGTGTGGCAAAGACAGTGTGACATGACAGTGATTGTATCATGTGTCATTGTTGATGTGAAAAATTTCAATTTAGTCTCTATATTTATTATTTTGTATTAATTTAGATCAAATTTAACTATTATATACAAGTTACAATGATACTATTAACAAGATTAAATTTATTTAAATTTATATTTTTTATTAAACTTAAAATTTGGTTAAATATTTATATATCAATAATTTTTATACAAATGTTAGGGTTAGTTTAAAAATAACAACTTTATAAATATAAATGTAAAATTCTTAAACATTTTTATAACAATTTAAAATGTTATAAATTGTTAAACAAATTTATTTTAAAACAGTTTTATAACAATTTAAAATGTTATAAATTGTTAAATGAAATTTTAAATAAATATATTTATTTTAAATTGTCATAAAACAGTTTTAAAATTTTACATTTGAATTTATAAAGTTGTTATATTTAAATCAACTCTAACATTTGTCTAAAAATTATTAATATATAAATATTTAAAACAAATTTGAAATAAATTTCAATGCAAAATATAAATATAAATAAACTTAATTTGGTTAAAAATATCAATTATAATAAAAATATCATTATAACATTTATATAAAAGTCAAATTTGGTTTTACTTTGGAATGAGATAAGGATATTTTGACCCATTTTTTTTACCCACTTTTAACCTAATGCTCTTATCACCCTTCAATAATTTATTTTGATTTTTCTAGTGGTGTGATGTGATGATCTAAGAGTAATTGGAGTGATGGGTTAAAAGTAGATAAAAAAAAGTGAGTCAAAATATCATCATCCTTTGGAATGAATGAAATTGATTTTGTTTAAAAAGAAATTAGGACTAAATTGAGACAAAATAACAAATAAAGAGACCAAATTGAAATTTTTCACATAAAAAACGACATGTGTGAAGATTCTTTTGAACAAAAAAAAGGAAAAAAAAAACATAAGTGACACGTGGCATAATAATTAGCGTCGTTAGTGTAAAAAAATCAAATTGCAATACATTTTAAAAAATGAGAATCCAATTCAGACGACTTAAAATCTGAGGATCCAATTGATATTTGTGAAAAAAAATGGGGACAATTTGAAGAACCAACCAAAAAATTAAGATTTAACAAAATAATTAATACTACGTTAATTGTTTCATTATATTGAAAATAGGAAGCTAAGATTATGAAATAGACAAATTTTTTGGTTTAAACCAAATATGACAATAGTGTGAGACCTATAAAATAATTACAAATTCATAATATATAATATATCTCAGTAACTAAGTGGGTATCAATATGAATCTTAAGAAACATGTTAAATTACAAAAAACAAGAGTATTACCTAAACCTGCACTTATTACTCTAGTTGTAGGTTTTGTCAGAACAAAAGCAATATTACCCGTTGCTACTTTTGACATGTTTCATCCTCAATAGCAGTAAATTAGTGATGTGCTTGTTCTTGTTCAGCCTGGATTCTCACCTGGATGCAAGTAAAATGGGTTTGATGGAATCGATGATGTATCCATGTTGCTCAATTCCATGAAATAAAAACAGAGATAAAAAGAATGAAGCTTCAAAAGAGAAGAAAAAGAAATCAAGAATCATTGGAGCTGCGTAGTAGAGCAGAATTAAGCCGCTCTGATGTCATATCATAGTTATGGTATGCATTGACATAAGGAAGAAGAAGGTAAACACTAGGGGAAAAATTATACATATTTGTTATTGTATGAGAGTGTTTTTAGAAGTGAGATAAAAGGTAAGAATGGATTTATATTGAAACCCAGAACACGAAAGACAGAGAGGCCCAACAAAAAACAGGCAGCCCAAAATATAACGAGAGAGAAAAGAAGCGTGTTAAGTTAAGGTAGATCCGAGAAAAAAGCTTCATGCGAAAAGGTAGTTTGAAACATAAAATATGACATGGTAGTTGTGTCTCCATACAAGGATTCTCTTATATTAATCATATTCAACAATACCCATCACCATCTTTTCAAGCGTGAAAGTCAAATTCCAAGATGGAGAGATGCCTTAAAGTCCACAAATAATTTCTCACCAAAACGGATGGGCAAAACATTATATTAGGCGATGGGGTGGTTCAGCAAAACTAAACAAAGTTGTTGTATGTTCTACAACACAACTTTGTTAAGCCAACATATTCTACTCACAATAATCTATACACGATCCAGATTGCGTGTAAGAAAGCTGCACAAATCCTTTGCTTAGATTTTATTCATGTGGGATCAATGGATCATACTCATTTTTATCAAATAGATTCACCCAACAATTGCTTGCTTGAGATGTTAGTCAAATAAACACATTTCTTAATACCTAACTCACACACTTATTTCTACCTCTACTTACGAAAGACTACATGTACGGACATACTTAATTCTCATCTCTACACGTATAAAAGAGGTATTATAAATTCTTGTGAGAGTTCAAATTAAATTAATTTATGTTTAATTTTTCATCATAATATTCAACAAGACCTTTAACTATATTAGTGCACCCAATCAATTAGAATTAAGTGTGGGACCATAGTGTATATTGTTACATTTACAACTTTTGTACTTGACAAAAAACAAAAAAAATACAGTTAGCGAGCGACAAGTATCTGCCAGCAATGTGTTGAAATGTCCTTCGTTAGTATGTATGACAAGTGATAACAACCAGCACCAAACCCCACTAATCCAACTTAACATTTCTCTTATATAAACCCTTCTCCATTATCCACAATTTCACAGCTTAACGCAGAGTGATCAGAGAGAGAGAGAGAAAATGGTGAACCTGGTTGCAGCGCAGAGGCCATTGCTGCATGGGTTAATGAAGATGGCGGGGATCAGGCCGTACACGGTGGAGATTGAGCCGGGGACCGTGATGAGTTTCTGGGTCCCTTCAGAGACCATAACGAAGCCCAAGAAAAAGGAGGAAAAGCCCACAATCGCAGCGAAGCCCAGCAAGCCCATTGTGGTTCTGGTGCACGGTTTCGCCGCGGAAGGAATCGTGACGTGGCAGTTCCAAGTGGGGGCGTTGACGAAGAAGTACGCTGTTTATGTTCCGGATCTTCTGTTCTTCGGAGGGTCCGTGACCGATAAAGCCGACAGGACGCCAAGGTTTCAAGCGGAGTGTCTGGCGAGGGCGTTAAGGAAACTTGGGGTGGAGAAATGCATAGTGGTTGGGTTCAGTTATGGGGGAATGGTGGCGTTTGAGATGGCTGAGATGTACCCTGAAATGGTTGAAGGAATGGTTATTTCTGGGTCCGTTTTGGCCATGTCGGACTCGCTCAGCGCCGCCTCACTTGAACATCTTGGGTTCTCTTCTTCTTCGGATCTCTTGCTGCCTACCTCTGTTAAGGGTCTTAAGGCCCTCTTGTCCGTCGCTGCTCACAAAAAACTCTGGTTTCCCCATCGTTTGCACAAAGATTTTCTTGAGGTATGTCTCTCTATCTATATCTATCCCTTATTTCGGTTATGTATTTCATTCTTATTCTTTTTCTACACTATACTTAAAAATGGCATTACTTTTATACTATCTAAAAATTTATTTATTACTTTAAATGGTTTTACTAAAAATAAAAAATAACTTATAGTATAAATATCATAAAACTGATAGCCTTTTTCAAAGCTTAATTTCATAAGAATTTATTAATTATTTTAACATGATAGTTGAATTGAGACATAAGCAAAGTATCATAAACATTAAAAAAAATACATAAACAACATAAAATTGTGGTTGGACCTTAAAATTCCTATAGTAAATGATTACTACAATCATAACTATGGTTCTCATTACTACAATAAAAAAACAAGAGTACTCAATCATAACTATGGTTGTGATTACTGCAATACACACTAAAGATCCTAAGAAATAAAAATGTCTTCAAATAATTCATGTTAATTACATATTTTTTTCTTTTTAAGATCTAGATCAGTCAACTCATCTTCATTTCTATTAAAATTTGTCCTCCTTCTTCAATGTTTTCAATTTCTTCCTTATCTTGTATTATACATTTTTCAATGCATTTATTGTTATTTGTTAGAGAACACTTATTATTTTCCTACTTCTTTTATATTATTTTTTTCACAATGGATAACATCTGTATTTTTTTCTGACAAGATAATGTTTCATCCTTATCATGTCATTCCATCATGAGAACAAAAATTACATTTTATTTATAGTTTATTTGTAATAAGAAGACTTTCACAATAATTCTAAATAATATCAAACTCTCTTTTTTACTTATCCATTTTTATAAAGAAAGAAATTAGAAGTAACATATCTAAAGCAAGCAAAGGACCACCAACAAAGGAGTAACACTAACACATGTTAAGAAGTTGAAGGGAACATTTAAGGGACCATCAACATTTATACTCTCGTTTAAGTAGAAATGAGAAAAAAAAAAAATAGAAATAAGTGATGACTAGTAGTGTAGATGAAGAAGGCAACATAGCAAGTGGGCATGAGTGGAGGGAAAAAGAAGACCATTGAGCCTCTCTCTTTATTAAGTTTTTGTGCAAAAAAATCAATCAAATTTAAGATATTTTAAAATAACTTAACCCTTACCAGAGCGTGATTTGTGTACAATTTCATCCATAATTTAATGTATGATTTAAACCTGAATTACGATTCTTATGTAATCCTAATGAAACATGACATATTCTAAAAAAATGTTATAGCAATTCATATTACGAGAATAAAAAATCATAACGTAAAATATAAATATATAAATATATATATTAACATTTACTAGTGGTATTATTATTTTTTAAAATAAAATATATTTCTTACTGGCCAGAATGTTATTTTTATAATTTAAGTAACAAAAATATCTTCTTTTGTTTACATAGTTTATGATTTTAAATTCTTTTGTTTCATATCAATGCATTTTAGTAAAAAAAAAAAAAATTGATAAGAAAATGGACCTGAATTTTAAATTTATCATAATGATCTTAGATGTTGGAACTTGATATGTAGGTGCATTCATTTATGTTCGTGGTTATTTTAAAATAAATATGAGGCCACGTACTCTCCTATATGATATATCATCAATAGGTGATGAAGATGTAACCCTCCCCAAATTCGTAAGAACGTGTCCATTGATTATAGAAATGGACAACATAAGTGAGTGGGGTCTGTATGTTTAGATATACTTGGTGGAAATTCCCAAAGGAGATCTATAACTGGATTCATCATAGTAAACCATATTAAAATAGCCTCAAATAGTACCTTTTCTTTAAAGGGGTGAGGCTCAGCAAATTGGATTACAAAACGATTCTTTTGATACAGAAAATAACAAAAGATGCCATGATTTTGTGGAGACAATGATGAAAAGAAGAACGTCTATTAGTTCAACCACCTTCACCAAATAGACAATTAGATACCTAAGTTTGAAAATAATGATTTTATTTATTGCAGGTGATGTTCTCGAATAGAAAGGAACGGGGTGAACTATTGGAGGGATTAATAATTAGCAATACGACCACCCCCAATTTTCCACAGGTAATTAAAAATTATTAGCAGTAATTTGCAGAGGTAGGTCTAGGTTTTGCATATATGCATGACCTTCATGTTTCCTTTGCAGAGAATACATCTTTTATGGGGCCAGAATGATCAAATTTTCAAACTGGAGCTTGCACAAAATATGAAAGAGTAAGGGTCTAGATAGAAGAAAACAAAATCAATACCATAGTTATTGTTGTTTATTACTGAAATATTATTAACGCGAGTGATGTATGAAATGACAGAGAACTAGGGGATGGCACAACGCTTGAAAGCATAGAGAAAGCTGGTCACCTTGTTCAGCTGGAGCGACCCTGTGTCTACAATAGATGCCTCAAGAACTTTCTTGCTTCCTTCTTGGCCAAAAATCATTGATGTTTTCAAATCTATTTATCTTCTCAGTTGTGATATCTTGTTCTTTAACCTAAGATGGAGATATCTCATACCTATGTTGTCTCTATCCGTCGTATTCTGAACAGCTAGAGACTGCTTTTCCTATTATGTTCCTTCCTTTCCTTCCTTTTCCAATTGTTTTACTTACTTTTTTGAGACAAAAAAAGAAGTATTTCTTTCTTAAATTTTTAAAATAATAAAAGACTGTGTTAAGCAATGAACTCGAGCAAAACTATTGCAACCTCTTATTTGATAAATTCATATGATTGTATTTTTCTTTTTGGTTGACATATAATTAAATACAATAAAAATTCTTTATATATACATATTTTTTAAATGACGGGTCTTTAGATGAGAGGATTCATAAGATAGATTCAATGTCGATGAGATTTTAGTTTGTTTACATAAGAAAATTGACAAAAGTTCTAATTCAAAACCTGAGTTTATGAATGACTTCTGATTCAAAACCTGAGTTTATGAATGTTAATCTTTAAATATTGTTCAATATTTTCATTCATATTTGATGGGAAAAACAATAACACAAACAATATAATAAAGAATGCAGCGGATATAATTTTTCCTGACTTGCAAGAATCTATGAGGAGCAATAATCAAAGAGCAACAATAATAGATCACCAAAAACACAAATAAAAGCACCACGATTTTTAACGGGAAAAATCCCTCAAAACAAGGGTAAAAACCACGAGTCGTCTAGACCAAAGAAATAGCTCCATTATGATCAACAAGAGTACAAAAGAGTCTCAATTAATAGCACAAATGAGTGCCAACACCAAACCAAATAACAAAACAACAAAGTTTTCAAAATAGAAAAGAACAAGAGAGAATTTCCCTCTACCTCTCCCTCTATGTGTTAGAGCTTTCAGTGTGTTCTGACTTTATTGTTTCGCCTCTCTCTTTATTTTATAGCCTCCTCTCCACTAGGTTAAGTGACACATTGGCCTTTCAAGTTTTGGACATTTTCTCTGCATAGAAAGGGATCCTAATACCCAACAATATTTAATGTTAGACTTAGGTTTATACTGATAATAAAAATAAAATAGTATATTAAAAGCATTTACAATCGGCTATTTCCAACTATATTTCTAAAATAAAATATTGAAGAAATATTATTTCTCAAATATATTTAATTTGTTGAGAAATATTAGTTGTATTTGTTTGTGTAAAATTTGTACAAAAAGAGAAGAAAACGGATGCTAGATAAGACGAATAATATGAAAAAAACAAAAGGAAATATATAAAAATATTATGTGAATAATATTTAGCCACCAATTAATAGTTGGAAAATGAAACTGGAATATCTAAGGCGTAAAGCCCTTCAAACTAGTAGGTAATATTAAGTGTATGAGTGAATATGCTTTTAAAAATTAGTAGGTAATATATGTTTTTATTAAAATTAAAATAGAAAATAAAATTATAAAAGAATATTTAATGTGAAAGTTCTTAAAACTAAAATTTCGTTAACTCAAAATAAATTAAAGAGATGGAATTAATTTCTTAATAGGAAGCTAAATACTCGAGTTTAACATTAACTGATATTTTAACACAATTATTGATTAAAATTCAGTCTCCACTTAAACAGAGAGTGACAATTATCCGTGATAGCATATGTTTTCGACATTTTCTCACAAAGCAACACATACTAAACTCTAAGTAATGTTTTTGGATCGATACTTACAATACACATAATAACCTTTGGAATCATTTTTCAAGATATGTTTTGATTAATTTTTGTTTGGAATGCTAGTTTTCTTCTTCTTTTAAATTTAACAACTTAATTATTTTTTTGATAAAATATATGGGGTGACTTCCATCAATTCTACTCTACATTTGTCTGTATTAAGTCGAAGAACAATGATATTTTAATTATTAAATTTTAACAATTTTTTCTTATAATATGAAGTGTCATCTTCTAAGTGGTTTTGGAATATCAAGAATAAAAAAATGAAAAACTAGTGAACCACTTAAAAAATGTCACTTAAGGTTGTAAGAGAAATTTGTCAAAATTTAGTAGTCAAAAAATCATTTTTCTAAGTCGAAACACGTATCAACAATATTATCTAAAATGTTTAACAATAACAAGTATTAAACTCTTTTTACTCCATGCTAAGATTTTGTAATATAGAAAAACATATATATGAGTTGATATTAGAGAGAAAACAAATATCAAACTAAAAAGTAAGAAAATCTACATAATAGTAGAGATGAATATGTAATCTCAAATTTTTAATAGCTTTTTGATCTGATTTTTTCAATTTAATCTCATTATTTTAAAATGGCTTTTTGATTTAAAAGCAGTGAGTGTAATAATTTGTGTTAGTTGAGGGTTACAAGGTGGCACTATAACTTAATAATTAGGTGGTGCTTGAGAATAAATTTTGATGTAGATAGAAATCCAAAAGTGGTTGTTCTGTATCGTGGCTCTCACCATGGTCCCCCTCTATCTAATAAACGATGCCTGAATTTCTTCCAATGTTCTGTCCTTGGTCTCCGGAACCAAAAGTATCGAAAAAACAACGCTGATGGCAGAAAAAATGGCGTAAATTGTGAATGTTCCTGTTCACAACCACACACTACTCAGTCTTATCACAACTACAAGTACCATAACTTTGAATAAACAAACACAATAGAGAGAAAGAAAGAGACCTGAAGTGCTCCAATTCAAGAGCAAATTTGCAGTCATGGTGATTACTGATGCAGTGAACCAGTTCAAAAACGTAGCTGTGCTTCCAGCGAGGCCTTTAATATTTGGTGGAAGTATCTGAAACCAACATCATCGTCATTTTATTAGGAGACAATATACTTACATATCTCAAAGAGAATTATACCATTGTTAATTATCATTAGCAAAAATAAATAAATACAAGATTCAACACATTTCTATAAGCGGAAAGAGGTGTTTCTGCATACCTCAGACATTATAATCCAGGGGATTGGTCCAATGCCTAGAGAAAATCCAATGACCAAAGCCTGAACAGAAACACACTTGATCAAGTTGAAAATGTACAGAAAATACGAAGCATGAAATGAAAGAACCCTGCTAAATCAATAAAATCATACATACCACAAGCCCCATAACTGAGAGCATTGCTAGTAATTGATGAAGGTCAGAATCATTTGACACCACTCTCTGGATTCAACAAAGGAAACTTATTATTTAACACAAACATTATACCAATTAAGCTTTAATGCTGAATAGATCAGCTTCAAATTAGTGATTAATTAGGATTACCAACCTCCAAATAGAATGAGGTAGCTACAAGGAGGAGGCTAAGTGTCATTATAGATGAGGATAACTGCAATGGAATTAATTAATTAATGTAAATTAAACTTTTAATTTTTCAAGAGATAAATAGTTGGTTGTCTTGATACTCACTATTAGGAGCATCCTTCTCCCACTTCTGTCGACCAAGGATGTAGCAATCCCAGTCATCGCGACCTATGCGTTGAAAGATTAAAAAAGTTCATTAATAATTAGAATTTACAAGCTTCACAATTTGAGACTCACATAAAGTAAATATCTATTATAGAGCGTGTGTAGATTATGACCTGCATAGCTCCAAGTCCAAATGTAGCAACATCACTCGATGATATTCCTGTTATACCACCTCAAATATCTATTATATTGCTATTTATATATTCATACAAAGCGTGGCATTACACCGAAAGTGATAAATAATTGATAGAAAAAAGTATTTAATTAATTACCTGCACTTGCAAATATGTTACTAGAATAGAAAAAAACACCGTTGATACCAGAAAGTTGCTGGAGCACAAGTAGTCCAATACCTACCTGCAAGGTGCATGCACATGCACCCAGATAGCAGAACTCAGAAGATTTCATTTTGAATATCGACCAAACAAAATTATAGCAAAAACAATGATAAATTCGAAGAAGAACACCAAAGTGGATTCATATATATACCATTAAAGGAAACCAATATCTTTTCCTCTTGAGATCTCCAAACTGTAAAGTATCTGTTCTGTTATTCGACACCAGAGAACCCTAGCATGATAATTAAACGTCTTATTAAAAAGTGTGGTCCAAGTGAAGATGGAGTGGCCTTTGAGTTATGTGTGTGTGTGTGTGATGAAGGACCTGAATTTCTTGTGCTTCCATAGTAATATCAACGTTGGGTCCTCGTAAAAATTTTAAGGAGGCTTCAAACTTTTCTATCATGCCCATTTCGGCCTACACATTAAGAAAGAAAACTGAAATTCGAAGAGATTGCAAACAATAATAGAAATTATCCAATTATTATATAATATATTTTGTATGATCCATACCAACCATCTAGGAGATTCTGGAATGAAATATAGCCCGGGTATTAATATTCCACAGGGAAGAACTCCTGCCAAAAAAGGAACAGCGAATTCTTCATTATATTAACAAATATTTGTCTTCATCTTTAGCTTTCATAAATGTTGTCCATGTTTTAGTCGTAAAACTTCCATTTTTCTTTAATTTCTGTACAAGAGATCTATAATGTACGATGGCTGTAAATAAACCGATCCCTATTTGAAGTAAAAATGTAAAATAACTTGGATCTGTAAATATATTGGTTAGTTTTGTTTACATGGAGGTTCTTGTTTTTTTAGGGTTTTTTTTTTGCCCTAATTCAGCTTAATTGACCCATATACATGAAACTATTTTTTTTCTTTTTCTTTTTTTACTTTATCTCTACATAGTTGTCACATTTTTTTTTTCATCTCGTTGTCTCCATCATGGAACATTATTCATTAATTTGACAGTAGAGATATATAGAGTTAAACTTTCACCTAATACTGCTAGAACTCTCCAATTGACAAAAAGGCCCAACAAATAAGCCAGCATTATCCCAATAGTAACCGAGAGCTACAGAAAAAAGAAGATAAGTATATTTATATATATCTATGAATAATTAGTTGGATATATAAAGTAATAGATGTAATAAGGTTCCCTAGCTAAACCTAACTAACCTGGTTCACAGATCCAAGAGTGCCTCTCAAGGTTCTAGGTGATATCTCTGCTATATAAACAGGTACCTAAACATACATATAAATTTACCAGTTAGTTTCATCACAAAGTCACAACCTGCACCAATTATTTGTAAGAGATTTTTACTCCTCATACTTTTTACGTGATTTTATTTTATTTTTAAATTACTATTAATATTAATGAAACATTTTACTTCTTAAAAATATTTTTTAAACTTTAATTCTTTCTCATAATTAATGTATTTAATGTTTTGATTTAGGTGTATTGGTTATGCACCTGAACTTTTTAAGTAAAGTTTTTTTGTTTAAAGTTATATTTTTTTTCATATTTATTTCACTTAAATAAAGATTCGTATTCAAAGAACTTTTTTAAGAAAACTAGGGAAAGAATAATTTAGTTTATATAAAAAATGTTAAGAAATTAATTTGGATATTATTGACAAAAGACTAGAAAGAAGGAGTATATTATTATAAAATTCTTACCTTTTCAAACTACATATAAAAGTAAAACGGTTTTCTGATGTATGTTTTGTCATCAAATGAGAAAGAAAGATAGGAACTTGAAGAAATGAAAGAGAAAGATATGTGAATGTGAGTTGATGAATAAAAGAACGTATAAATAAAAACCAAAAAAAGTATTTATGTTAACTGTGGAAAAATTAAAATCCTGATTAATCTTTTGATAAATAGTTATTTTATGATTCAAAAAAGACCAAACACTTGTTTTATATAAATTGTACAAAAGATACTGAAAATGGGATGAAACTATATATTCAATGTATATATGTGCATGATAGAAAATGAAACAGAAATGAGTCGTATTTTCGCGATTTTTGTATTCTTCCTGGTTTTTCATGAGCATGAGTTTGTTTTTCACTGGTGGAGTTGCCATATTGTTCAAACAATTTAGATGATTTTGGACTCAGATTCCTCATTAGTGATGGAAAAGGAATAGTTTCTTCGTTCTTAACCTCAAGCAAATTTTTTATGTGCTATTTGTTTGGGCTTGGTCTTCACATTGGGCTTGTACAATTAAGTTTGGACAGTTTCTTATTGCACCGCCGCAATTCAAAACAGTAAAAAATACTTTTGAATTGCATAATCTAGAGTTTTTTTAAGGAAAAATTGGCTTCCAGATTCTACAATCCGGAAGTTATTTTTAACTTGTGCATTGTACAATTTGAAGGTAAAAAAATGATTTCTGAATCGTGTAATCTAAAAAGGACAAAATGGAAAACTTATTTATATGGGGATCTAAGAAGGAAGTTTTGGAGGTGCAAGAAGAAACTTGCCTCGAGTTTGTTGGAGGTGACAAATCTATTGTTCCTTACGGTTGAAGTTGAAGATGGTCATTGATTAGATTTTTCAAGATCTAATATAAATGCAATAAAATAGATTTGATCTATAATCTGGATCCATTATAGATCAAATTTATAATGAAACTAGATTATAGATCCATTATAGATTTGATCCACTTGGGTTTGGACAACCCAACTTCAACATTGGCCATAACTAACTTGACTTAATCTAGGCTCACGTTGATTTTGCTCCACCTGGGTCTAGGTTAACTTGACTCGATTTGGCGCCAAGTCAACTTAGCTCAATCCAAGCCCAGGTCAATTCAAATTGATTTGAGTCCATGCTGACTTAACTTGACCCTGGGCCCAAGATGACTCACCTAGACCTTGGGCACAACATGACTAGGTTCAATTGTGTGCCTGAGATGACTCGGTTTGACCCTTAAGTTCGGATCAACTCACCTCAACCTTTGGTATGGACTAACTTCTTTCAAACTTTAGCTTGGTCAACTCAGCTTGACTTCTAGCCTGGGATGACTCAACTCAACCTCTTGCTGAGGATGACTCATCTTGACCTCCATATTAGGCCAATTCAGCTTGATTTTTTGACATGGGTCGACTTGACTCAACTTTCGATCTGAGCCGCCTCAACATGAATTTCAGCCTAGCCTAACTTGTATTGATTCTTTGGCCTAGGCCAACTCATCTTGACCTTCATACCAAGTCAACACAGCTTAACTCTTTGGGTTGACTCGACTCGACCTTAGCCCATACCAACTCATCTTGGCCTTCAAATTGAGCCTACTTAATTTGATTTTTTGGTTCGGACTAACTCGACTTGAATTTAGGATCAAGTCGACTCATCTCAATTGTTTGGCCTGGACTAACTCATCTTAACCTTTATAGTAGCTCAACTCAGCTTAATCATGGGTCCATAATGACTCCATTCTACCCTTTGGTCGGTGTTGAGTCGCCTCGACCTTTGGCTCGGATCGACTGATCTCAAACTTTGACCAAGGCTAATTCTTCTTGACCTTAAGTCCAAACTAACTCGCCTTGACTTTCGGTGACTCAACTCAACATTTGGTTCGGACTGAGTTGCCTCGGCCTTCATCTCAACAAACACGTCTTAACCTCTGGCCTGAGCTGACTCACTTTGACCTTTAATCTAGGTGGACTTAGTTTAACCTTTAAACTAGATCGACTCACTTTGACCTTTGGCATGGGTCAACTTGACTCGATTCTTCATCTTGACCTTTGGCGCGAACAAACTCATCTCTACTTATATCCCTTTGACTCATTATTTTAAGCAATTCGACTCACTTTGATTCAGACTGACTTTATTTAACTTTGGATCCGTATGGACTTGGTTCAACCTGATCCTCAACTGTCTTGTCTTGACTTAAATACACCTTGATTTTGAAATTTTAAAATCCAAAAAAATATCCAATTTAAATGTAATCCAAATTCAATTAAGTAGATTGGACTTAAATTCCAAAATATGAATTTAATTTAGGATAAATTCATTTTAATAGACTTAAAAGTAATATAATTTAAATTTTTTATCCATCCTAATCTTAAAGTTTAATCGATGCTACTTGGTACTCTCCATACCATTTTATATGATAAAAGTCATAAAACCAATCTAAACAAAATCGCAAAATATTTTTTTTCCGATTTAAACTTTATTTAAAATTAAAATTGATTTTGACTTTTATATATTTGATTGAAATATTGTTTAATAAAAATATAAACCTAAATTCTAAAAATCTCAACCATGCCTAGCTACTGCTATGATATTTATTAATCAAGGAACCAATAAAGAGCTATCAGGAAATCAGGATTACCACATAAGAGATTATTCCCACGCCAAAACCTTCCATTAATCTTCCCATAAATAGAAGCGATGAATCCTAGAACAATAGTAGTCAATATGATTACCAAGTCATTACTAATAACAAAGTAATTAAATTATGCCAACAAACTTCAAATGTTAATACTTACTTTCGCTATAGAAATGGCGAGCCATCCAAATATATTTGGGACTGCTGCGAATATTAGTGACTGCAATTCAACGTGCCAAAATATTAAATTTCAAAATTAGAAATTAATTTTTTATTAATTTTAAACTTAATTAAGTTTTAAGTTTCTCACAATTTTAGATATTTTTAATTGAATTTTTATTAAATTTTGTGACTATTGAGTAATAAAAAGTTTTATAATTTTTGATTGAATTTATGATATTTATTTATTTTAATAATCGGATACTGTAGTTTTTCTTATCGTAACTAACAGACTCACATCATTTAAAAGTCTAGATCTAGTGCACCCTCCCATAAATTACTTCTACTGTTGGTAAGTGAAAATAAAGAGGAAAACAAAATGAAAACCTACATAGGATAGTGGGAAACTGCAGTTTGTGTTGATTTTTCAGTGTATGATTATCGAAAGTGGTGCAAACTCATACTGCCATTCAATTGGGCTCCTTTAAGGCTGCAGATGGCAAAGAATAAAGCCACTAATTTATGGATTTCATAATAAAATAACATCCAGTGTTGGAAGTGAAGGGTTTAGTTTATCTTTATTATTTACATACACAATTGAAGAGTTTTTGTTTCGTGCATGATATTTTCTAGGAAAATGTATTAGAAAGTAATATTAGTTTGAATTTAAAATCATGTTTGGTACCTAAACATTGTCATTTCCTATTACACTTAAATGTTTATGTATCTTAAAGTATACTCTTGTTCAATATTGAATTAAAGATTTGAATGTTATGTGAAGTGAATTGTCAATTAGGAAAATCATAAAATTATCAAATATCTTAAAAAGAAGACACATATTAGAGACCTTAACTCATGTAAAAAGGGATATTACATCAATTATAGACCTAAATAATGTAATATGTATGTTCCTTTTGTTGTTCTCCACTAAGTTGAACATATTATTACATAGGTTGAGCCTACAAAGATGTAATATATCCTTTGCCTTAAATTGTATTTACACCAATGCAATATATATAATCGTTGTAATTTGTTTGTATATCTCATCAGTATATGAATTGATGTAAAAGTGTTTTATTTTCTACTTCGCATAAATCTATATCGATGACTAACCCAATGTAAAATATATAAAATAACTATTGTAATGTTTTTTTATAGTAGTGAATGCTTGAGAATCGATAATAACAAAGAATATATTGGTCAATTTGGGACATATTGCAAAACTCATGGAATAAGATATGAAAATACATGTGAAATTCATTAGATGAATGGAGTAACTAAATAAACAAAACAATTGCAAAGAAAGTTAGAAGTATACTTTCTCGAGTAAAAGTTTCCAAATAATTTTGGTGTGAAGTGGTGAGAACTATAATTGATCTAATAAATTTGTCACCTTTAGGATCATTGAATGCAATGCTTTTAGATGAACTGTAACTTGCACAAAAATCTTTTTATGGTCACTTGAGAGTTTTCAAGTATAAGACATTGATTTATATTCCTAAAGATGAAAGTTTGATGTTAAAGTTTTAACTCATTTCGGTTTAGGTCAGGTCGGACTAGTTCAACCTTTAAGTTGGGTCAGTCTAGTTTGATCTTCGATCTGGATTGACCCAATTCAATCTTTAGTATAAGTTAGTTCTGTTTAACTTTTGACTCGGACGAACTCAATTTGACCTTCGGTCTGAATTGAATCAACCTTCTGCTCGACTCGATTCAACTTTTTGAATCGGTGAACTTTTTTTATCCTTAAACAATAAAAAATTTTATAACTCGAAAAATTTCAATATTTCAATTTCTTTTTTTAAGTGAATTTTAAATTCTACTATTTTAATTATTTGAAATACTTTATTTAATTCCTTAATTTTAATTTTTTCATCCAAATATATTATTTTCCTTAGAAGAATTTTAAAATTTTCAAATAAATAAATTATTCTCTTAAATTATATCATTCAAACAAACAATAAAATTATTTTTTACTTTCTCTTTCATTTAAAAAATAGAGTTTGATTTCAAAATCTTTGTAAGGTGTAGATTGGAAAGGTTTTGGAAGGTAAAGTCGTGAGGTTGTTGTGCGAAAGATTGATGATTTTAAGGTTTGGAAAACTAGAGAGCTGAACTTGGTTGCTGAACCTGTTGTTTGAGAGATTGAGATTTTGCAGCCATGAAAAGGGACGGCTTTGGGAAGTGAGGTTAGTGCTTCCACTGAACTTGTTGTTTGAAACAAAAACAGTCTGGTAATCGAAAGAAAAACAGAAAAAACAGAAAGAAGCTAATACACTAACAACAACCAACCTGGTACCTGCCCTAGTTTAGGAAATTTCTAGACAAATCTAGAACCTCCAACTTATACGTGTTCCACCAGATGCTTCTACTTAGGTTTTCCGGAGAAAGATTTAGTCCTTTTATAATATCATCATTTGAACAATTAAAACCGCTTTGAAACTAGGGAGGGTTACACAAATTGAAACACCTTTGGCACCAGCTCCTGGTCTTCCTTTTTGCATGAATATTTAGATTCCACGAGAACAACCAGTATAACGAGAATGAAGAAAGTGCAAAAAGTTTCATTATCTTAGCTTCACTATCTCTCCAGAAGAACCAGTAAAAGTGTCCCTATTATATTATGATGATTCGTACGAAAGACAAAAGATGTAAAAAATATGCGGAGAGTACAGCCAATAAAATAATAGGTTGGAACTTGAGTCAATTCAGCTCACCACGGATTCGGATGAATTTGATTAAAATTTTTTTACAAATTTCAGTACGGGTTAATTTTTGACCTGATCTCCCTAGAACCCGGCTCACACACCGTGGTGAGCCGAGATGGTTCACTAACCCGTAAATAAAGGGTTACATAAATGTTTTTTTATTATATTGTGTTTTGCATCTGAGTCACATTAGATTATTTTTTTTAGCCAAACACATTGGTAATTTGTATTTTTGTGATTTTAGAGTTTAACATCCTTTTGAATTGTATTTGAATTTTATTAATGTTTATTTAGTTTTTAATCATAATTATAATTTAGTTTTTGTTGAGACAGAAGAAAAAAATTGTTTTTTTTAATTAGGTGAGTCAATGAACCAATTCATTTAACCCATCCACCCGTGGTGAGCCGGACTAGATTTGAATTTTTTTGACTCACGAGTTGAGTTGACTCATTAAGTGATCAACCCGTGGTGAGTCGGACCAGATCGGACTGGGTTACCCGTTTTAACATCTCTATCATAGAAATGATAGGATCACAATTGTTAATGAAATCACGTCATGTCCATGCACATATCACACAGTAAAAACTACATTTCCATTAATCTTTAAAACTAAATTTAAAATTGATAAGACAAAATTAAAAAAAAAAACTCAAAAAATAATAGGAAAACATTTGGTATTAAATTCTTCACAAATTGTTGAAATTGGAATATGTCCGAAACGACCAAAACATATTGGTAATAGTATAATACCTCTTTACGTCCGAAGTATTCCGCTATTTGGCCGCTGACCGTTGCTCCCACCATTGCTCCAACGTTAGATAAAGATCCGAACATTGAAAACTGCCTCAACAAGATATTCAACAAATCAGTAATCTGATGAAAAATATCTTTAATTAAGATCCAAAGCCATATGAAATCTAATAACTAAATACCCTTGATATTGAGAGATTAAGATCTCGAATCATATCAACTTGTGTTGGAGAAGAATAACCACACTGTATGAATAATATAATGAAGAAGGCAATGCAAACCCAAAACAAAAATAAATAATCAAAACAAAAAAGGAGCGGAGAGTGAAAAGGGCATTGTGATGTATAATGTAAACACCGTGAAACCGAATTGGATAGGACCCAATGCAACGACGAGAACGCATAGCACAACAAAGAGATTGTTACTTCCAGCGGAGCCGTGGACGAAAGGTGTCCTAACGTTCCTAGCATCCTCATGGTACTCCGCAAATGGCATAGCTTCAGCACTAATCAAAGTTCTTAGATTATTAGTTCCAATTCCTAAGCTTTCGCTAATAAACACTAACTTGATCCCAAAAAAAAAAATGTGGGAGATTGTAAGAAACTAAAGAGGAACGAGATCTGAGAAGTGTAAAGTGGAGCTAGGTTTCATCTTAAATGTCCGAGTCATTTGGATGTGAGATAAATATGTGGCGACCAAAACATTAAGGAACCTATGGCCATGACCTTGTCTCTGCCCTGTACAAGGTGCATATACCGTCTATGTTATTATTCATTTTTGGATATAATTCTGCCATGTGGTTGTCATTAATTGAATGTGCAGTACAGAAAAGGAAAATGCAAAATCTATTACTCATTTTATTACAAGTTGGGTTATGAATTAAATGTTTACATTATCCCAAACTGGATTAAATCTACAAATGTTCACCTCTAAATTTTGCTTCCAATATTAAAAAAAAAAAGTTTTGCAAAATGCATCCTGAAACTTAAAATCAAATCCTTAAGGTGATTTTAATGAAAAAAAAAGTTAAAAAAATGCAAAATTATTTTTTAATCCTTTATTAAATAAATATTTGTATTAATTTCTATTTAGTGAACACTAACTAAAATAAAAAATACTAAAAATAAATAATATAAGCACATAGAGGAATTTATGATAAGGTTAGTATAAGCTTAGTTTTGGATGATTTATGATAAATTTTTGTGGGTGAACGACAAACTAAAAAATTATTTTTAAACGTTTTTTATAATTCTTATTTGGCTTAATTATCATTTTAGTCCCCTAATTTGTTGGTTTGGTTCATTTTGGTCCTCTTATTTTTTGTTGATTCAATTTGGTCTTCTAATTCTTTACAATGATTCAATTTGGTCCATGTCGCTGACGTTAACAACGTTTCCGTACATGTCACGTGTCATTTTGTGAAATTTTATAATTTTTGTAATTTTTTTTAATTCTTTTTTATTTTTTTTAAAAAAATTAAACTACCATGTGTCACTTTATGGTTGTGACACGTGTCAACTTGATATTCTTTTTAAAATTTTAATTTTTTAATTAAAAAAAAAAAATTTTTTTTTTTTTTTTTTTTTTTTTTTTTTATTTTTTTTATTTTTTTTTTTTTTTTTTTTTTTTTTTTTTTTTTTTTTTTTTTTTTTTTTTTT
>Ga0099822_1002861_pt1 | contig 21824 bp, 11 predicted proteins | sample CowpeawhiteBW_FD_76839 | JGI IMG/M metagenome (GOLD analysis project Ga0099822, IMG submission 76839) | Root nodule microbial communities of legume samples collected from California USA - Cow pea white BW | ecosystem: Host-associated > Plants > Roots > Nodule | place: USA: California | collected... | reverse complement strand
ATATATATATATATATATATATATATATATATATATATATATATATATATATATATATATATATTCTTTATAATGTATATTAATAATTTAAGAGATTTTAAATTGTAATTTTAGTCATCATTTGTTTAATAAAAGATGTCTGGAAAGAAAGAAAAAATATTACAAAAGTATTTATACATATGTATTAAAGAATATAGGTTTAAATTCTCGAAATTTTTCTGTTTCAGAATCTCAATCGAATCTTTAGATTTTTGAAAAATGTGTATCAAATAACTCTTTTCATTTTCATTGTACTATCAAATATTCATTATGTACTATCAAATAACATTATGTTATGTGTCAATTTAGAATTATACCGATAAAACATTTTTAATACATATTATTATTATTATTTTTTAATTTTAATTTATTTTATAAGTTTTAAGAAAATACTGTCACGTGTCCCATAAGAATTTTATTATGAGTTAGCTCGAGATTATTTCTTTTTTTTTAACTTTTTTAATTAAAAAAATTGATACGTGTCAAAATAAAATTATGTCACGTGTAATTTTTTATTCTTTTATTTCTTTTAAATTATAAAAAACTAACACATGTCATAATAAAATTCGATTAAATATATATGAAAATTTTTAATTTAGTCATTATATTTATTATTTTGTCTTAGTTTCAATATATTTATGAATTGGAATAATTTATTTATTTATTTTAAATTGAGATAAAATTTAATTTTTATATAAATATTATGATGATATTTTTATGATAATAAATATTTTTAATTAAATTAAATTTATTTAAATTTATATTTTGCAGTGAATTTTATTTAAAATTTGTTTTACATATTTATATATTAATAATTTGTAATTTAATATTGGAATTTTATTTAAAATTTGTTTTACATATTTATATATCAATAATTTATAATTTAATATTGGAATTGATTTAAAAATAAGAACTTTATATATCAAATGTAAAATTTTAAATAAAGTTCTTTAGGTTTATAGAATTTATAAAGTTTATTATAATTAGGGTGACACCACATCTACTTATACAATCTTTTAATAAGTAGCACATCTTTATAAACATATTTATACACATATATATAATCAATTTAGATAACCACACATTAATTGATATCTCAATGAAATACTCAATTATAATCTATCACTTATATCACTACCAAACATAATTTGAATCAATCAAATATGTCAAGTAACAACAAAGTCAATAAAAAATAAATAAAATTAATTTATTTAGGAAGAATTGACTATATTATGCAAGATTTCAATATCTTAAAATGAGCATAATTACATAATAAATTAATTTTAAAATAATTGATGGATATTACCGCACCAGAAACAACCAATCTAAATAAACTTGTTTCGGGTATTCATAATAGTCCTAGCAAGATTAATTAATTTGAGACTATTAAAAATATATGTATTTTGTGTAATAGAAAATGCTATATGAAATTTATATCAAAAAAGGAAAAAAGTATGAACAATATCTAATTGAATTGAAAGAGTAAAAAAAATAATATATTATCACTATAAAAAAATCTCTAAATTATAATAAATTTTAGTGAGAAAAAAAAATAGTCAGTAACATTTTTTGATACCAATTTATAAACTAAAATTATTGATAACTAAATTAGTTTTTATTATAAATAAAAAATTAAAATTAATAATTAAAAATTTCTATTATGAATTTATTTCTAAATTAGTCGCTTCACTTCTATTAGTTATCAAAATATTGAATATCTTTTTTGATAAATATTTTTGACCATTTAATAAAGATATATTTATCATTGTTTTGAATTATATGTATATCACATATTTTGTTTCCATTAAAAAAAGTTAATCAGTCTTACCCAAATTAACCATCAATAAAAATGGTAAATATGGTCTATATTAAAATAAGATTATACAAAAAAGATTATTTTTATTAACAAGATTTTGTATTCTTAAGATGTTATTATGTATAAGAATTATTGTAAATTATTTAAACATAATCTTGTTGACTAAATAACTATACACGCACGTGCCGTAAAGAAAGGAGAAAAACGAGAACTTGTTTTCCATAAACACAATGTTTTTTTTTTTCCAAAATAAGACATCATCATGGTAATTGGAACCAAGAATCTAAATATAAATCTATACCTTTTTTTTTTTTACAAGAAAATCTAATTATTTCTTGATTGATTTATAATTCAAGCATGATTGCAGGATTCTGTTATGAGGATAAATCAACAGTAGGTTATTATAATAATCAATTTATTATAAATTATAAACATGTTAACATATATAATATAATAATATAATAATATAATAATATAATCTAAGATGAGAGGTAATAGTGAGATTTTATTTCAAGAAAGGATAAATCAACCATGCATCCTCAATTATAAATATTATGCATAAATCGTGTGAAGCAAAGTAGTCTTTAGCCATGGAAAACCCTTCTTTTCCTTTAGGCATGAACAACCATGGTTTTTCTTCAGACATCGAAGCGTTTAAGCAGCAGAAGAAAAAAGCAGGGCGGAAGAAGATCGAGATAAAGAAGATCGAGAAGTCTAGCAACAAGCAAGTGACATTCTCGAAAAGAAGAACAGGGCTATTCAAGAAAGCGAGTGAACTCTGCATTTTGTGCAATGTCAATATAGCCATCATCGTGTTTTCTCCTGCTGAAAAATTGTTCTGCTTCGGTCATCCAGACTTCGAGGGCATTGTCGAAAGCTACCTTAAAGGTTCCAAAGTGTTTGATCCACGGGAGTCAAGGGAGAGATCAGTGTCGTATGAAGAGTGCAACAAGCAATACGAGGAGGCACTGAAGAACTTGGAGTTGGAAAAGAAGAATCTCAGAGAAACTGAAACTCTGGTTAAGAAGGGGTGTAACAGAAGGTGGTGGGAGGACCCTATTGATCAGATGAGTGAACGCGAGTTGGAACAGTTTATGCTCTCTGTTTATGAGTTGAGGAGAAAATTAGCCGAAAGGGGTGGTGAATTGTTGATGCAATCAATGCTATAGAATACGATGTTTTCATTTTCATCCAGAACATACTTTTATGTTTATTTTACTGCTGTTTGATTTCTTCAAGTGTTCTTTTTAATATGCAAAGATAACTTTTTTCACACCATGTTGGTAAAGTTTCAATTCTTTAAGTGAAAGGTGAAGATAAGAATAATGAGAGTGCAAGCATAGTAGAAACTGAAGGCGTTTTTTTAACTTTATTTATAGTTAATGAATCAACTGTGAATGAAAACCATTCTTCAAAAAAAACAAGAATAATTTCCCCCACACATACATGTAGCATCCGTTATAGCTCGATCTAAAAATGATTAGAAATTTGATGGTGTGATGGAACAATAAGGGATGACACACCTATGCGCAGGGTGGGGGCATTAGCAAACCAGCAAAGAGAGGTTGAGTATTGACACATCTTGCGGTTGTTGGGGCATCTCCAAACTTGAGGTCAATGTCTCTAACTGTAACACCCTGGCACCCAAACAGCTTGCTGCACCTTAAGTCCACTGCAAGTGGTGAAGTTGTTGTTCCTTTCACATTTTGGAAATGAACATTTTGGATCTTTACAAGTGATGGCTGTGAAGTCAATGCAACAATTAGTATATGCATGTTCAACAACAAAGCAAAAAGAAAGAAAAAAATTAATTTATACCTTCTTTTTGCAGTCTGGATCACATTCATACTCTTGATCAATGATGATAGGGTTCTTCACATTTTCCATGTCAATGTTAGTGAAGCTAATGTCTGAGGCTGCACCTGGATATCTATCAGGCCATGCTTTCACTCTCAGACCATTTGTTGTGTTGATCAATGAGCAATTCTGGATGCGAATGCCTCTCACCTCGTCCTCATCCTCATATTTCCCAAGGCTACCGATACTGCATTGTCAAAATTAATTAGGATGAGAAGGAAACGTTTATATATATGTGTGTGTATCTGGTATTACCTTATACCGTGGCCAGGGCCACACTTGAGTCTGTTGATGAAAACATTCTTCACTCCTTGTATCATAGAGATGCAATCATCCCCTGTTGCAATGGTGTTTCTGGACATAATGACGGTGTCAGAGTGGCTGACATGAATGCCATCGGTGTTGGGGCTGGTTTCCGGGGCAACCAGCTTCAGTTTTCTCAATCTTATGTTTGTACATTTGGTAACGAATATGTGAAAGCCTTTGGGATTCGCAGTTCTTATGCCCTGTACAACCACGTTGCTGCTATCGCTGAAGAAAAGGCTCTGCATAATTATTTTACACACACACACACACATGAGCTTAATTAATCAAAAATTACTAATTTACTACTACCACGACATGTTGATGAAATGCGTTGTTGCTTACGCTTGGATTCCTGGCGCAAGCACCGTCATCACCTGATTCGCATTTCTCGGAGTATTCCCAGGACTGTTTTCCCTGGCCATCGAAAGTTCCCCCGCCAATAATCTTCAACCCATTGTGCTTCTGGAATATGAGCCAGTCTCCGTTTTCGTACTCGGAAATATCCGTGGTAGCCATCACATACCCTTTTACTTGAATTGTTATTGGAGGTTGAGCAGTGCATGGTCCACTGAAATACATCGATGAAATCAGGAATCTGCCTTCAGGAACAAAAAGCCTCGCTGGCCCCGTCGTATGGCACACCTTTTGCCATGCATCCATGAACGCCTGCATTTATATGAACCCTACGTGTGTAAGTAAGCCCTATTTCCGATTGAAATCTCGATGATGATCGATGTAATAAGAGGTTTGTTTTTTTACCTGGGTGCAATCGAACTTGCCATTAGCTTTGGCTCCAAAATCCATGACGTTAAATATTTGCTCGCCAGGAAGTAGCTTATCCTTAGCCACATTTTTATTCTTGAACATGTCAGGACCAACAATACGAGGTCGTTTTACTGCTCCGTCCACACTGCAGACCACTGCAAAGAGCAAGATAAGAACAACGCTCTTTGCAATGGCCATTGCACCCCAATGCTTTACACTTTTGTTTCTTTTTTTTTCGCCTTCAAAGTTTTGAACATATAGGCCTCCTTGGGGAGGCTAGGAAATGAGCGCGAAGTAATCCTTGTTTCTCTGCCACTGTTTTATAACATATTTGTTGGCAGAATAAATGGTTGATCTAAATCAACGGGGGAAACTAGCCTTTTAATTTCTGGCTTATTTTGTTTTCCTATATTTAGTCATGTTTCTGTGTCACTTCCTAACAGCAGCTACGGACAAAACAAAAAGGAAAAACAGATTACTCAATTCCTCCCTTCGTTAATTGGTTCAAAATTATATGCTGTCTCCACAACACCAGAAATATATGCCTTCACCACCCAATCATCTCGCACCGCATATTTGAATATATTATTATACTACTACCACTATTTTTATATATCAATACTATTTTATCATATTCAAACCTATAGTCAATCGTATATCTCATACAATATTTTTGTATTTTATAAAATAGTAAATAAATTTTCCCACAAATGGAAAAGTTAGCCGAATATATATATATATATATATATATTTAAATTACAATTTGCATGAAAATATACTTGATCCTATATTATAGTGAATTTGCCTGAAAATTATATATATGATTTGAGACAGTAAGACTTTATTTTTGAAGATTATTTAATTACTTACTGATAAGCAAATTGGACATCCAATAGCATGAAATTTAACATCAGGTGGTGCTATTAATAGAATATTGGTCTCACATAATGTGCGTGAGAGTCGAGATCAAACGTAAATTAAATACTTTTTCTGAGACGTAAATTAAATATTTTTTTTGAGACGTCTTTTAAGGACAAGATTACAATGGAACTTTACATTCCAAATCCAACAATATCTTGAAGATGCGGTCATCGTTCCTAATGATCCTGCCGGACCAATGTGAGTTGGATCGGAAAAAATATCAAGATATATTATTGAACTTTAGAAATTCAAAAGAGTCTGAAGCTTGCATATCAGAGTTTGCATTAGCTTTGATTTGTACATAGCTGACAGAAAAAAGCATAAGCCTAGGGAGTTCAATACTTTTTCCTGCATAACACTGAAGACCATTGTGTGGATCTTCCAGCTGATACATATGTACTGATATGGTACAAGAGAACTACTGATGAGTACTAACCGTTTGCAAGAAGAAAAATCAGAAGAAAAAAAAAAGACTACTCATTATACTCCCTTCTGTGAAGATTTTCCTTTGCTGTCACCCAACCAAGCCTCTTTGTTGCAACTCTGTTCTGTTTTCAACTGTGAATCTTGAAGCAGCTTCATTGCATTTGATGTCCTCTACTTTCATCTGGATGGCTTTAGCAGTCAAATAGGTTGGATAAAATTTGTACTGACACAGTTGTTGAGGCTCTGATGAAAGGTTCCAAAAACTCTTCTGCTGGCCAAAGCTACCAATTTCTGCTTGAGTTTTCATTTCTTGCTCAATGCAAAAAGGAATCAAGAAAAGTGATAACTATGTGTATGTTACTGCTTTCTGCAATTTGCTGAATACAAGTCTTAGGCCAAATCCATACATTATATATATGTCAGGGTAGGTCACTGTGTCTTGCACCTTGTGGGACCAAACTTAATTAATCGAATTACCAAAACATCTCTGATCGTTGAAGTCGTTATCCTTAGTAATATAGATTAGTTTTTAAAGAATACTACTTGGCTTGGTTTTTTGTTTTGTTGATATTGTGTGATAATGATATGGAGTTGAAAGTACAATATCTTGTATGCTAAATTAAGGTTTAAATTCTTAATAGGATCAAATTATCAATATTTACTTTTTTTATTGAGGAATCAATTCCTCTGGTATAATTATTATGGATATTGGCATCACTCCATCGTTAACCAAGCCAAAGATATATGATATGTCTATTTGTCTCGTATCCAATTCATAAAAGAATGATATTTTGAAACTTTGACTGTTTTGGTGATATGGAACCCCTTTTGTTCCTTTTAGTCGATTACAACTACAAGAATCACATATCACCCAATGATCATGGAAGAGTTTAAATTGCTTTGATAATGTTCTTCTTCGCTCTCATATCTTGGTAGGATATATATATTTTTTTTTCTTAATACAACTCCAATTTGATTAGATAATATCAGAGATAAGATAAGATTAACTCAACTTACTCATAAAATATATTAGTTTAAATATTATATTTAGTTAAGTTATCAAATTAGAAGTTCACAGCTATCAAATTAAAAAAGTGTTGTACACTATATATATATTTGAACATAATTGTGTCAATATAAATATAATAAAAATGTAATATTATTATTGATGTATAATTATTTGAAAATTATATACCTTAAAATATATGTAATAATACATAACTTTGAATCGATTTGTAGCAATAATTAATTACCTGGTTAACGGTGTTATTATATGCATGTTAAATAAGCATCTTGGTGATTTGATGTTAACAATAAAATTATTCCTTTCAATCTCATGAGATAACAGAATAAGGTTTTTTATAGAAAAATGAAAAGCAGTTATTTCATGGTATATGGCATCAAATTCTATACCAAGATAGAATAAAGTGCATGTATTGACAATTTGGATTGATGAATTATATCCCTATAATGATGATCAGAACAAGGAATGTGGAACAAAAGTGCCAAACACTTCCATCAAAGAGAGATAGATGTAAGAAAAATTGAAAGATGATGATGAAGATGAAAATTAACGTAACAGTATAATGAGTTTGTTTGTGTTCATTCTTTGAAACTTGAAGTATTTGTTTTTTATTTATCACATTTTTTTGCATAACAGTTTAAAATAAATAAAATATTATAGAAATAAATTACAAATAATACATTAAAAAAGTCCAAAGTTAAGCAAAATAAATTAAAAATAAAAAATAAATTACGTATTTGTTTCAGAATAAAAGTATATTCGAGTTAAATATATCCACAAAAATAAGAATAAAATAGGTTTTTCCGTTAAATCTTGTAAGATGGTTTTATTTATGATGTAGTTTGCTACTAAAGTGAAAATTTATGATGTAAGAATCTATGCCAGCTTTTCGTCCAGAGTTAAACCCTCGATAAACAGAGTAGCGGTGAGAGGTGGGAGGGAAATGGCGTACGTGAACGCCCGGCGCACCTTAGCATCTTCCGTGGCACGAGCGCTTTCTTCGTCACCCGCAAGAGCTTCTCCCTCTGGCTGTCGTTTCGCATTCGCGTTGCTCCCCACCAAACAAACCGTACCCGTTGCGCAATGGGCGAATTTCCCGGTTCGGAGCAAATCGTCGGGTTCGGGTTACTCGCCCCTGAACGACCCGTCCCCGAACTGGAGCAACCGTCCTCCGAAGGAAACCATTCTTCTGGATGGCTGCGACTACGAGCACTGGCTCATCGTTATGGAGTTTCCCGATAACCCTAAACCCTCCGAAGAGCACATGGTCAGCACCTATGTCAAAACCCTAGCCCATGTCCTCGGAAGGTCTTCTTTTACTCTCCTTTAATTATTATCGATTGCTTCAGTTCTATTTTTCTAATTTCACTAATTTCACTTCTGTGAATGTTGTTTGCAGTGAGGAAGAGGCCAAAAAGAAGATATACTCTGTTTCCACTTCTACATACACAGGCTTCGGTGCCCTCATTTCCGAAGAGCTTTCTTATAAAGTCAAAGGTGCGATAGTTTCGTTACTTTTCTATCTTTCAATCTTCATTTTCGTTAAAATTGTGTAGTTGCTTGAGTTATTTGGTTTTCCTGTCAATAATGTTTTGCTATCATCAAATTGGTTGGAAATTTAACCTTGTGTGGATAATTTCTTTTGAACTGTAATTTTAAATTTGTTCGTCTTTTTGACTTTTGGGAATTATTCCATATGCCTAAACAGAGTTACCTGGAGTTCTTTGGGTGCTGCCAGATTCATATCTTGATGTCCCCAACAAGGATTATGGAGGTCAGTGGATGGTTTGAATTTACGAAGAGCTTAGTTCATTTTTTTTTTGGGGGTTGTGTTGATCGCTTTTGGGGTATTTCAGGTGATTTATTTGTTGATGGGAAGGTGATCCCTAGGCCACAGTATAGATATTCGGAGAGGCAACCCAGTAGAAGCAGACCTCGGCCGCGACATGACAGGCGACGAGAAACAATGCATGTTGAAAGGAGAGACCAACAGAACTGGAGCCAAGGTCATGGGGGACCTCTGCAGCCATCAACTCCAATGAATAGTCATAACTTGGCTTCTGATAGAGAGAACTAAGAACTGGTCTATACGAACTCTGCCTTAGGAATTACCACATACGGAAACCGAACTAAGTTTTTTTTCTTTTAGAGAGTTTGGATCTAAGTTTCTGAGATCATATTTTACTTGTGTGGAAAATGGCTGTGCCTGCCTTGAATGATATTTGATAATAGTATTTTACACCTTCATTATGAAGTTGTGGACCAGAACGAGTTTCATTTTAATTTTTTCTCTGTATGATTTAACATGCTATTTGGATCACTGACTGTTGATATTTATAGACTTGAAACAAATTTTGCTTTTACATCGGAACCAGTTCTCAATGTCAGTGCCCTGTGATGTTTGATTGAATATGTCTGATGTGTATCATAAAACCTCCAATGGGTCTCTTGACTGCATTTTTGCTGATTTTGATGCACTATTCATCGGACGGCTCATCAGCAGATTGTGGCCATGTTTATCTCCTTGTCTAATTATATATAGGCTGTATCTAGTTAAAGTATTGCTATAGCTTCTTTTTCTCAAAATAATGCCTGTGAATTGTTTCCAATATTCATTGCTAGTTTGGATAATGATTTCAAAAACAGTTTTGGTCAAATTCACTGCCTGGCTCTGGTACACAATCTGCATCTACTTGGATCATGAAAGTCTACCTAGTGCAGTACTGGTATTTATTTTTTTGTATTTTGTTTATGGAGTCTTTTGCTTCATTTCTGTTGAAGTTGGGATATATTAAAGTATATTTATTTTAGTGTGCTTACGAGGACGAGTTAATCGTGAGTTGTTGCTCTGTTTCTTTAATATTTGATTTTTCGTAGCATATGCAGCGGGTGTCCAGAATCGGAATTAATAACGTGGTGCTAATAAATCAATTCAAGAATTACACTCTGAAATAGCTCGCTACGCATATTTCCTAGCTTGAGCAGTGAATATCCTCGAAATCTAGTAGTAGCCTGGGACCTTCCGGTTGCCTCGTACAATTGAAACTTTAAACTTTGTAGCATGTTTTTTAATGAATAATTAGTATTTTGTATTACTTCTTCTGCAACAATATTTTAAAGAAAACAATCTATTGTCAATGACATTTTGATGGGGAAAAATAAGTTATACTGTCTCCTTAACTTAAATTATTCCTAATATCTGTTGTTATTATCTTTCGTAAACTTTCTTAATCTATGTCTCACTAGCTGAAATGCAGAATTTATTCGGTAATATTTTTATTTGATGTTTATCTATTATCCCCAAAAAATCAATGATTATTTTAAAGAGATGGTGCTGCAGCATGCTAAGGAGTAAATAAAAAGTGCAGAGTTGATAAAAGGGGAAAATTAAGTAAAAGTAAAAGAAAAAGTTACGTGGTCCTTTTATTATTATTATTATTATTATTATTATTATTATTATTATTATTATTATTATTATTATGGATATAGCTAGTATTTGTTTTTTGTATAGAACACCTGTTAAATTATCATGAAAGATGAATTAAAAAAAAAAAAGGCATTGATGCGTGTCTATTATTACCGAAATTAGCGATCGAAGCTCCACACCTAACCAACCGTTAATCCAGAACACAGAACACAGAACACCTTCCCTTTCTCTCGATTCCAACATCTGATTGTGTTCTTTCCATCAACTCCCTGCGTTCTCCCTCCGTGCATTTCAGAAATGAATTCCAACTACGGCCAATCCAACACGAACAAATCCCCCTCCGTTTCCCTCAACAACTTCAATTTCGATTTCGATCTTGGCATCGGATCCAACCGTCCCAAGTCCCTCAACGACCAGAAAAACCCCAAACCTTCCTATTCCACCACCACTACCACCACCTCTTCCTATTCCTATCAATATTCCTCCGCCCAACCCAACAAGCAACCCTCATGGACCCACCAACCCGCTCCCACTCAGACCACCGCCCTTCCCGGTGGCCCCCCCTCCATGGTCGGAGACATCTTCGGCAAAAGCTGGGGCACCACTCAGCCTTCTGCCGCTTCCAAGAACATTGGGGTCGTTGATAAGAACCCTAATCTCTTCGGAGATTTGGTCAGTTCTGCTTTGGGCCAGGGTTCCAAGTCTACTGGTACCAATGTTCCTCTCAAAAACGCTACCCCAACCCCCAATAAAACCTCCTTTTCCATGGGAAACATGGCCAATTCTTTGCCCAAAACTGGTGCCACGCCACAGAGCAGTGCCAGTTGGGCATCATCTTCTGGGGGGTTTAGCGTGAATGCCAACAAAACCCCCAATCTTGGGGGTACTTCAATGAGAAACACGGGTAGTGGAATTGGAACCAGTTCTAATAACAAGGATCCTTTTAGTTCTTTGTCTGGTTTTGGATCCAAACAGTCTGCTACCCTTAATTCAGCTGCCAAAGGGCCGAAGGTTGCATCCAGGGATGATGGTTTTGGAGATTTCCAGAATGCTTCCAAATCGAGCTCGGATGGTTTTGGAGATTTTCAAAATGCTTCAAAACCGAGCTCAGCCGCGTTTTCGTCGGCTGCTTCTCCGGGGATTGATTTCAATTTTGCTGGATCTGCCGCTCCCACTCAGAATCCTGTTCAGAGATCAGGTGGTGGTGATGATCCGTTGAACATGTTTTTCACGGCGGCTTCCTCGCCTGCGGTGGGAGGCGCTGCTTCGGCCTCTGATGGATTTGGAGGACAGGACGATTGGGGTTTGGATTCGGAGTTTGCTGGGGGAGGCCATGATGTGGGTGGCACCACTACTGAGCTTGAGGGGCTGCCTCCTCCTCCTGCTGGGGTCTCTGGTTCCACTGCAAAAGGCAAGGGGATGGACAATTACAAGCAGGGACAGTTTGCTGATGCTATTAAGTGGCTTTCGTGGGCCATTGTTCTTCTAGAGAAAGCTGGGGATGCTACCGCCGTAGCTGAGGTTTTGTCATGCAGGTCTTCATGTTACAAAGAAGTCGGGGAGTATAAAAAGGCAGTGGCAGATTGTACCAAGGTATCACATGAATTTTTTAGCTGTTATTAAATCACTAAATGCCATGTTTTTAATATTGAGTTGTTGGATAATTTAGAAGGCCTGTTTATGCCTGTAGAAAAAAGAAGTTATCTGCAACTTGTTATACTATTGGTGAATTAATTGGCAAAAGTTGGAGACAAAATGTAAAGAAAACAAGGTTATTATTGGCAGGAAGTATTAGATTCTGTAGGAAATGTAAGGTTTGAATACATGATAGGACATCTTAGGAGCAAGGGGATAAAAAGAAAGTTCTTATTATCCTTTTGGGTCTTGACTTTCAACCCATAGAACACATGCTTATATAAAACTTTAAGAAAAGTTTAAGGGTTGTAACGTACTTGAACTATAAATACATAGTGCCTTATTGTAAGAAATAACTCCTGATTTGAATATTCTTTTAGGCAAACTACGGGCTTGGATTTATGGAATGGAAACATGCATTCTGGCTTTAGAAATTTTAGAATTAATTTCTGTCTTATTAGATTCATTGAATTTCACTTTTGCAAGTGCAAGTGCAGTCAATCTATTGGATACGAAGAAAATATGCTACAATTCACCTTCCATGTTTTCTAAAAACAAGCTTCATTCTTCTCCTTTATTGGATAGTTCACCTTGTGATCTTAGTTTCTTCATTTGGTACTCTGTTAAGATTGGCACTGGCTGCAATTTTCAATTATAATAATTTTTCTTCTAAATAAAGCACTGAACAATTGGCCTGTCATTGTTGCTTGACCTTAGAGATGACAATGGGACGGGGTGGATGCAACTTTAATTATTTCATCACCATTCTCATACCTATTGGATATGAAATTTTTGTCTGATTCCTACTCTCATAGGTATGCCATGTTCGTCCACTTACAGTTCTGTTAAATATTTTTTTGCAAAAAAATATAAATGATATTGTTAAGGATTCAACATAAAAAAGATAGAAATTTTCTTTACTTCAATGTCAAATATAAAAAAAAGAAATTATAATTGCCTAAATATCAATTATAATTGCATAGTGTCTGTAGGAAAACCTGTGCTCTTCTTGAGTTCCAACAATATAATCAATTTTTATGGCAATCTACTCGGAACTTTTCAAACAATCAGCTTTGTGTTGAACAATGTCTCCATCTCAAATTTTATTAACAATCACAGCTGCGAAATCACATATCTTTTGGTTCTTTTCACACTTTCTATCATGGAAAGCTACTCTTTCACTTCAAAGTTTTATATTGACAGAAATAAGATTCTCCGTTCCCTCGTGTACTTATTTTGCGACTACCTAAGTTTCTTTATCCTTTTTGAATCATGGCAAGAATTATTGACAACTGCCTGTGCTCAAACTGATGTATATCATTGAGGGAATTTGCATCTCTTTCCAAAGTTCCTTTCTACTGCATTGGTTGATTTCCTTGTAAAGCATCTAGTTGTTGCTGCTCTTTGTATTTTTCTAAAACATTACTAAGATTTTGAGAAATGAAGAAAGTCTTAGTTTGGCCCGCTATAATAGTTGTAATATTCACCATCAAATAAAAGAACATGTCTTTAGGAATATTTAAGACGGGGATTATGTTTAACGATGAGGCTATTGGGTTGGTCAAATAAGAGGCTTGGATGCCACTCTTCTAAAATATCATATACTTCTGAGGAACATTGGCGTGGTACACTTTGGATCTTAGGAGAAAGGGGAATTTCTTGTTTTATCTTTATCATTTTAAAAGGATGATCTTTGTAAGATAGGAATTCTCTTGGGGGAAAAAGCTAGAAACTAGAACCGTTGATCTGAAAATCAATGTTTGGGATTATGGTAAAATGTTTGCACATGTATAACAATCTATGGAGTTATTATAATTTTTTCACTGTTCCCTCTAATTCTAACCCATCACAAAACTGTAATCCTCTTGGTTTATAACACGTACTGATTCAATACGTACTCGAATTGAACTCTTAGACAAGTTCAAAAGTCCTACTTGAATCTTGTGTACACAATGCCTTTGTTTGACACTTTAATGGATAGTTCATAATTAGTTTGGTGCCTTATTTTTAGAAACAAGTGTTTGGATTTATGGATTCAAAACATTTGTCATTACTTTTGAATTTCAGAATTAATTTCTTATAACCTTTTGCTCAAATCTCCATGTTTAGAAATCTTGTTGGCTTTAAATTCCACCAGTAGATAATTGATGTGTGCAAATGTGTTTGCTTAGGGCGTACAGTGGGGCTAAGTCCGGATATCGTACCCAAAGGACTAACGAGTATAATTGATTCGATCTGTGAAATATAGTAAACAATTATTTTAGAAAAGGTTTGTCCAATTGTCTGCAAGAAAACAGGGTTAAAAAAGCAGATAACAACAGAGTGAGGATTTAGCAGATAAGAAAGCCTGGTTTTTATTTTCTAGTCATGCAATAGAATTCTCCAATTTCTATTCTAATTGAATTCCTAAAACTCTTTCATTAGTGACTTCTCTTAAATTAGTTAATAGGTCTTCATCAAACGCCACCAACCATCTTTCCCCCGATTCAATTCCCATTTGGTTAGTTACGAATGAAATTTGGGGAAAGTATATAAACCAGAGAGAAAGATTTTAATTTGGCCAGAAACCCCTCAAATAAGGTTGGTCATTCGCAATCTTAGAAGGTTAGTTTGTTCTACAGAGGGCCACGAACACAAAAGACTAATAAATAGATTTCACTAATTCTAATAGAAATTAAAAGCAATAAAGCAGGCTAATACACAGTGACAAGCAGATTGCATCATAACCCTAGAAAATGGAGTTTCAGCCAGCCATAGACATCTGGTCAGATCGATAAAAATACCTAAAAGCGTAAAAGAAGGGGAAATATTACAATTAAGAATCCCGTGATAATAATGTTCAAGCACCTTTCTACCCATAACAACTCTCTTAAAGTGCTTTCTCACTTAGAAAAGCCTAATTTTCTATCTTAGCAAAAGTTGCCTTCAATTCAACAATAAACTCTCCCTTCTTTATATAACAAAAAGGCGAGTGACTATTGTGTTAAAATGGCCCTGACTGAGCGTTGTGTGATTGTGTTTATTTTAGGGTCTTCCTTCTCTGTCTTTTCTTTCTATCGACCCTCTGATTTGTTTTGATCATAATTTAATCAGAAAAGTGAGTTTTGTGAAGGTAATACATGCAAACGTTATTATTTTCAAGAACAAATTCATATTAATTATCATCGAAAGCTGGTTTATCAATAATTGCCGGGTCCCATTAATATCTTAGTAAAGACCCCAAGTAGCATAGCATATGCATACAATTCAGTAATTGAAGTTTAAAAAAGCTAGGATTATGGCTTGGCCTGCTCATGAGTTCCACTGCATAAACAATGATCTGAACCATGTCATTTTCTTGATGACTGTATAATAACGAGGGAGAAGAGTGTTCTGATCAGCATTTCTTGTGCAGATTCTTGAAAATGATGAAACCAATGTAGCTGTCCTGGTACAGCGTGCTCTGTTGTACGAGAGTATGGAAAAGTACAAACTTGGTTCTGAAGACCTTAGGACCGTGCTGAAGATTGATCCTAGTAATAGGATTGCTAGAAGCACCGTTCACCGGTTGGCTCAGATGGCTGGTTAGGAATTCATTGGTCCTATTTTTTCCTTTAATTATTATGCCATATAGGTTTTTACATCATCAACAACCCCCTTTTACTTTGCCATGATAGTTAGGGGGTAATACGTATGGATTGCCGTCACCCTAAATATGAAATGTGATGTATGGTTTATTTCATTCTGGCTATGTCATGAAATTAATATTTTCGCTGCCTTCACCAGATTTGAACTTAATAGAATTTTCATATTCTTTTTCTATTCATGTTCTCAAGTGTTTGGATTGTTTGCATATAAAGAAGGACATTTGTTATTTTTTAAAGTTATGAAGAGAGATCTCCAAAGCAGCTGTGATTTACAGAATTTTATTCCCAGTTTCGCTTCATGATTTTGTATGTTTGTGTATTCATGTTCGGCACTCGTTAGTATTTTATGCTAGTTGTTTCCCTAGAGCTGCCAGTTGTCCAGGTGTCACAGTTATTTGAAAATTCCTAGATTCAGTCAGGGTTTGTTTTGAAAATTTTTCCATGAAAAGTTTCAGAGACAAATAAGAAAAAACAATTTAAAAATAAAATAAAATTAGTTTATCTGTAAACAAATTTGTATAATTTCTCTCATATATAGTCTTTCTAATTTTTTATATTTTAATTTTGGAATAAATTAATTTTAATTTATAGAGAATATGTTTTTTCTCTTTAAGCTTTTTGTTAAAAAGTTTAGAGATATGTCCTTAATCTCTTTTCATATTATCGGGGGTTTAAAATAGAATTTGGACGATGATAAAATGATCTCAAAACGTACGTTTATGATGTGTTTAAACGTAATGCTTTTTCTGACGTTTTTAAATTACAATAAAGAAGTCTCTAATTTGTCCAAGTAACTATTATTTCGATTGATGTCTTAATCTCAAAATTATTGCCCCAAACATTTTCATCTCTCACGGGAATTTCTCCCGTAGATATCGCCTTTACTCACAAGTCAAAATGGGCAGCGTTGAAAAGATATGTATTTCAAAATTGAACAGTGGTTATTTGACACGGTAAATTTACTCTTACTTCCAGCTTACACTTTAGAAAATTATTATTTTATTATAGCATTTTATTTATATTTATTTTTCATGAGTTAAATTCCAGGGAGTGGAAAATATTTAAATCAAATATATGGTCTATTTACATATGAAATAACGACAAAAGAATGTAGAAAAGATGTAAGTGGTTGAGAAATAGAGAATGTACTATTTGTCTAGACAGAAAAAAACAAGCAAACGAAGTTCACTTCACTTATTTAAATTAGTTAAAAAAAAGGTAAGTAAATAAATAAATAACTTGTAAAAGACTTGCTAACTTTTACCTTATTCACGCTTTAAAAGTTTTATTTTTTTTGTACTATATTGTTTTTCTTTGCATAAAGCTTTTCTATTTTACAAATAATATTTATATTTTAAAAATGTAAAACAAACAATCACTTCATCGAAAAATGTTTTTATGTGTGAAAATAACATCTGTGTTAATTGATTCACCCACTCGGTAGTTTATTTAAATTAATATCCTATCCAGATGTAGATAAGTATATAAGACGCATATTATAAAAAAATCATAATATATACATATAAAAATTAGTAGTGTATTATTATGTAAAATAGGAAATCGATTATGGAGATTTACATATAGCAATGTATTGAATAATAGAGAGGCTGGGTAGCGTAAGATGGTGGAGGAAAAACCCGATTTCCACTTGTGTCCACTTGCGTGTGATGTTACTGTATTCTTCTTCCTCCCATTTCTATAAATTGATGCTCCTTCTCCTCACATTCTATTCATTTTTCTTACACTCTCTCTGAAATCAAAATGTGTGGTGGTTCTATCATTTCTGATTTCATAGACGTGGATATCAAGAATGCTCCACAATCCACCACCCAACACCTCTTCTCTCACCTCCACACTTTCCACGCCACCTCTTCTTCCACACTCCAACCATCTCACCCCACACACAACAAAGGTAACTAACACCTTCTTCTTCTTCTTCTTCTCACTAACTATAATTTTTGGTATTTTCTTCACACCATGATTGTTGTTGACTTTGATGCAGTGGAGGACCCATGTGAGAAGGTGAAGAACAAAAGAGCCGTTGCAGAGAAGGGTGAGGCGCGAGTACGGAAGACCGCCTACAGAGGAATCAGGCGAAGGCCGTGGGGCAAGTGGGCTGCGGAAATAAGGGACCCACGCAAGGGTGTGCGCGTGTGGCTCGGCACCTTCGCCACTGCCGAAGATGCCGCACGCGCCTACGACGACGCCGCCGTGCGCATCCGCGGAGACAAGGCCAAGCTCAATTTCTCCCGCCACCACCATCACCAGCACCACTCATCCAACAACAACAACCCATGCCTCAGCCCCGAGTTGACTCAGCCCTGTTATCAACCCACTTTTAATAACCTCGACCAGGACCCTGAACTCGCGCACCATATTTCCAACCTGGAATCGTTTCTCGGTTTGGAGCACGAACAGGTTCCGATGCAGGCGCTACCACTTCCTGAGTGGGACCCGCTCCACGACGTCGTTTTGTCCAACCACCACCTCTTCTGAAACCTTGTTACTGTTAAATTTAATCTTACATGCTTTTCTTTGTGTTCCTGACTGAATTCCCTCTTCTGTTTCACTTCTATGTATACAACTTTTCATACTCTTTGTTTTCTCCTTTTCATCATCCTTTAACTATTTTATTCTCTTCCCTTCCAAAACAAGTTTAATAGAATAATTTCATAGAAAGAAAATGTCAAATAATAAAGGTTTCCCATTTTGAGTTTACTATAGATGATCATGCAAGTTTTTGAGTAAATAAGTATATGCATGTCTCTTTAGGATTTCTTTGATAAGAATGAAATAGAGAGAAAAGCAGAAAAATTTTAGTAGAAATAAAAAACAGAAATTTACAAACTCAGTCTCAGGTTTTTATTTTTTATTTTTCGATATTAATCTAACCACTAAATCGACTATTAATTTCAGTCATTAAATCGATCATTACCTACAAATAAATGGATCAAAACTGCAAATCTTTCATAGTGCAATTTTTTTGACAAAAATTGTAAACCTTCCGATGACACATAACTACCCAAGTCCCTCATACACTCAAGAGACCTATTGAGTTGTGGTGACAACTCTAAAATCAACAATTATTTTTATTTTTATAGTATTTTTCTGCTACTCTCTTCTTCATATTACTCGATATGGGACTTTGGTGAATACCCACTTGAGAACCAACAATTTTATATTAGTGATCAAGAAAATAGTAATTCATAAAGTTAGTTAACAAATCAAGTTAGTTTTTGATTATTGGGTTAAATATGTTTTTATCCTTTCGGTGAATTTTAGAATTAGTCCATTTTAAAACTTTGAATAAATTTAGTCTTTCATTTATCAAAATATATGAATTTAGTTCTTTTAATCAAATTTTGTTATGTTTATTTGACATTTCAAGTGTATTTCATAATAATATTTAACTTAACATTAAAACAAAAATGTGTCAAATATTATAAACAACTCAAATACAATTCTAAATCTGTACGAAACATCAAATAAACCTAACAAAATTTGATTAAAATTTGAATAAATCCACATATTTTGAAAGATAAAGGACTAAATTGATTCAAAATTTTGAAATGGATTAATTTTAAAATTCACTGAAAGTTAAAGGATAAAAATATATTTAACCCTTGATATTTCTGTGACCGAAATATTGGTCGTTATTTAAATTTTTTTTCTTTAGTGACTATTTCCGTTACTTTCATCATTTTTTTCCCTATTTTCATTCTCTCACATTTTACCAGCCAAATATTCAATTTGTTGGAAATAAAATGACAAATTTTGTGGTGTTTTTCAACATTTTCTAATAACTTTATTTATTTTTCAGATTTATCTTCCATTCTCTCTACTTGAAAAATATTTTCTTTAAGCGGTCTGTTTAATTTTTTATTTTGTAAAATATCATATAATTCCATGCAAAGAAGGCGGAAAGACAGGACAAATAAAAGCTCTTAAGTTGTAATAGAAAATGAATAAATAACATATGCAGCTTTCATCTGATGATTAATAATTAATTTATTAAATTTTATAATAATTATATTAAAAATTTATATAAAAATAATTTTTTTTAACTAATAAAGTTGACGATAAAAGAAACTTAAATAATTTTTTTAATCCTCATAAATTTGCAAATTTTACTTATGATTGTCAATATTTTTTTTTTTTGGATTTTCAATAAAAGTTTTACAAAAAGAAGATTCACAGGGGCAACTTTTTTCAATGAATTTTGAAAGTTTGCTTTTAGCTTTTAATATATTATTTTTATTTTCTTCCTCTGTAAATATTTTATCTTTTATTTTGTCTTTGTGTCGTTTATGGATATCTTTAAAATAATAAACTGTTTACTAAGTTATCATATCAATGATTGAATACAATGATACATGTATCTTTTTAAAATATTTTTATTTAAAAAAAAATCTAATATGATGTAAAAGTGTTATTTTTAGGTTAGTGTTTACGTCTCCTATCTTTTGCAATATTTTCATATTCATGGATAAAATACAAAGAAAATGAAGTTAGGCACATGAAAGAGTTTTTTACCTGATTATTAATCTTCTTTCCATTTCACCTCTAAATAAGGAATGCGGAAAGAAAGAAGAATGACAAAGATACTTTAATAAAAAACGGAAATAATATAGTTGGTATCAGATTTGTTAATTTTCTTTTTCAAATAAAATAAATCTGAAAAAAATATGTCTTTTACTCATTCATGAATATGTTACTAATTGATAACTTATTAATTAGATAATATTGATAAATAAATAAAAATATTAAAATGGAAATGAAGGTGTTGTGGAGATAAAAATGATTTTTTTTATTAAGAATTAAAAGCAAAATATAAAAGTTAATTAGGAAAGAAAATGTAAGAGGCTAGTCATTCACTATGTTACCTTAAACAAAAGAGATTAAACTATTTTTGGTTTAAATATGTTTTTTTTTGTCTCACTTTCTCACTAAATTTTAGAATTAGTCCATTTCGAAATTTTGTACCAATTTAGTTCTTCATCTTTTAAAATACGTGAGTGTAGTCATTTTAATCAAATTTTGTTAGGTTTATTTAATGTTCCGTACGCATTTCAGGATGGATTGTATTTGAGTTGTTTATACCGTTTGACACATTTTTGCTTTAATGTTAAGTCAAATACTATTATGAAACGCGTTTGAAATGTCAAATAAACTTAACAAAATTTGATTAAAAGGACTAAATTCATGTATTTCGAAAGATGAATTACTAAATTGGTCCAAAATTTTGAAACAGACTAATTCCAAAATTAACCGAAAGTTAAGGGACCAAAAACATATTTAATTCATTACTGTTCTTGCAGAGAACAATCAAGATGAGTTAGACACAAGTGTCACCTTACCATGTAGACCGTTATCTCTTTGGTTGGTTTCTCCCCGGTTGATACATGCCAGCTTGAACCCAGGAGGGGTTACCTGCAGAAGAGTCTCCGAAGCTCAAGTAAGTCAAAGCTCTCAGAGGGTCAAATCAATGATTAATGAATGCGTACCTTTAATTACTGGGGTCCATACGTATTTATAGAGCATTAATTATGTCTGATTACCTCATGGGCCGGGCCTTGACTTGGGTCCTAGCTTGGGCCATGAGTGGGCTTGGACCCTAACCCAGGCCCTTAAGACCTATTAAAGGTGGGGGCTTCTATTCTACTGTCTTTTAGAGTTGTCGGCCTGGAGTAGGCGGCCCGGACCGGCTACCTACCTTGATGACTTATATTGGTTATACGAGGTGTAGGTCATTCCTTCGGATGTATAGGTTAAAACCGGTACAAGTTAGGCTAACTCGGCCTAGGCTGGATACTTGGTTGCCTCGATATACACATTGTTTACTTATTTGGTCGAGTTTGACTAGGTGTGGTACACCAGTCCCCCAGCCTTGTCCGATATGAGTTGTCGGTCAAGGGTGATATGTGTTGGTATGCTAGCGGAACCGGCTAGGTGTGATACACCAGTCCCCCAGCCTTTAAGTGT
>Ga0099822_1002856_pt1 | contig 21842 bp, 22 predicted proteins | sample CowpeawhiteBW_FD_76839 | JGI IMG/M metagenome (GOLD analysis project Ga0099822, IMG submission 76839) | Root nodule microbial communities of legume samples collected from California USA - Cow pea white BW | ecosystem: Host-associated > Plants > Roots > Nodule | place: USA: California | collected... | reverse complement strand
CGCCCTTCCGCGATGGGCCACTTCTTCACAGTTGCCGCCGCTTGCGCCGCGCTGGCAGGCACGCACAACTGCGCAGGCTGGGTGTCAATCCAGCGTGATGGATGAACGCCGACACCAGAGGACCGAGAGAGAGCCGCTTGAAGGCGAGGCTGAGCGACTGCAGCATAGCGAAGTCACCGCTTGCCGACTGGATTTGACGCCGACTTCGCTGCAGCCCGTCGCGTCGGAGGCCTGAGGGTGACGAACCAAATTCCCCACCGCCATAGGAGCTCCCACGCCGGTGGGCGCCCAGTCTGCCCGATGATCGACGACGAGCAAGAGAGAAGCAGCCCTCACGCGCAGTCCGGCCCATTCCTATAGCTCCACGAAATGTCGACGGTTTGCTATTCCGTGCGAGCCGCGGCGAGCGTCAGCTTCCCGGTATTCCGGCAACCGATACACACTCGAGAACAGAGCCACATCCCTTGAATGGCGGCACATCCCGTCCCGTCGATCATCGCTAGCCAGAGTTGTGGAGGCGGGTCGTCACCAGCGCATCCGCGGTCAGATCACGCACTGCCTTGGCTGTCGCCAACACCGCAAGGTCGGCGAACGGCTCGATGACGATGACGATCGCATAGGATGCGGCGAAAGTTACGATGTTGGAAAGGTTCGCCGCGCCAAATCCGGCGCCATACAGGGCCCAGAAGGCCACCCACGCCACGATACCCGACTGATATGCGGTCGATAGCGCCAGCGTTTGCGAGTATCGGAGGTCGACATAAGCGGTGTTGCGGGAAATGATACGCTGGGCAAGCGCCTGAATCGCGAGCAGCGGGACCAAGAGTGTGGTTACGTTCATGCCATATTGCGGTAGGTCGGTCGGCACGAAACACAGGCCTTGCACCAGAAGGCCGAGCGCCAATCCGAGCGCAGCTGGCGCTGCACCGAACAACAAGAACAGTGTCGAGCCGAGGATGAAGTGCACTTCGGACACCCCGACCGGAAAGTGCGGCAAGATCTCGAAAAACGTGAAGACGAGCGCAGTCGCCACGCCCGTCCGCACCAGAAACGACGCGATGCCCTGCTCACGAACGGTTTCGACCGCGAGCTTGAGTGCGACGCCGCCTACGGCCATGCCCGTCGCGTAGCCCAGCACGAGCTTCGTGCCCGTTACGAGTCCCGGTTCGATATGCATCCTCTTATGTCCTTCCTGCCGTCACACCCGACGGCCCTGGCGCCAAAGAACGAGCGGAGCCGCTCTCCTGGCTTGCGGGCCAAGAGAGATCGCCGGCATTGCCATGCTGCTCGGGCCAGTGGCGCATTGCAGCCTCTCGCCTTACGGTCGTAAGGGCGAGTGCACTGGGCGCAGCAACTGCCTCATCGCTCATTCCCGATCATGCTTCGACGTCTTGTGCTATAGTTCGAGTGGCATGCTTGCGGTGTTTGCCTCTTCCGAGCAACGGACGTCAAGTGTGGAGTGAGCGATGGCGTTATCGCGAGATGTTCGCCGTCAGCGAACTGACTGGGACGACGAAGGTCGTGATCGCCGCGCCGACGCTCGAAATAAGAGTGACGAGCGCTGCGAGCTTGGCGCGGATGGGCCGGTCACCGGCAAGCGTTGGGAGCGAAACCATGTTGGAGCAGTTTTCTGCCCGTTCGCGAGTAAGCGACTTACATAGATCACGCTGGTGCTGGTGGATGGGCGAGCGTCGTCCAACCAAAATCAGCGCGGCAATTCGCCGCGCTCGGCGTTCGGTCTGCGAGCTGCACGGCAATGTCTTTCGCCGACCTTCAGAGATGCTCAACGAAGGCGAGCAGATCTCTTTTGCAGCCGCTCGACGTCATTGACCAGTTACGGACATCATCGATCATGTCACGATGTCGCCGTCATCTGCGCAAACAACGTTGCAGAGTCCGACGGTCCAAGTCCGACAATGCCTACAAAGCTTGGCGGTGGCATCGGAATGTCCCGGTATGTCGGCTTCCACAGATGCAGGCAATAGCGGCTGTTATTCACATATTGCGAATGAGGCGGATGCAGCTGCATCACGCATTCCTCTTCATCCCAGAACAGATCCTTGACAAAGCACATCTCTTCCCAGTTCGGGCAGCGCCGCGGCGTCGACGCGGAGACATGCTCCCAGCCTGGGCGAACCAGTCCGCTGATCTTGAGCTCACAGCCGCAAGGCCCTTGGACCAAGAACAGGCCGCAGGGACCTGATCCCGGAACACTGGCGAACCGGCCGGATCGTATACGGCCGGCCTCCAGCTTTTCTATGATCCGTGATCGCATGCCCCCTCCTTCGCTTCGCGGATCCTTTTGAAATCCACGTGGATTACGTTGTCCCGCGTCCCATTGATCGGCGCGAGCTGAGTTTTCAATGCAACATTCCGGTCAGCCTGCGTGAGCGGCTGCACGAACAATCTGCAAAGCAAGGCGCAGATGCCGGTCATCATTCATCCCTCCACTACCCATTTTTGAAAGCTCATGACCCTCTTCGAAGAATTCGATCAAGCGGTCTTGCCGGCGCCGGAATGGCGCTTTCCCAATTCATCACCGCCTAATGGCAAAGCGGCTCTCACAGAACCCGGCGCGACTGGGATCCGGAGGACTTTGCCAGCCCCAGATTTGGTTTTCCTCGCTCTTGCCCACGTACGATCCGTCTTGCGAGCCGACCGCAATCCGGGCCGCAAGACGCGCGACTGACACGGACCGGTTGAACGCGAAGGAAGAACGCCCGAAGGGCAGGCCTACGAACCCGTGACAGCTCGGCCGGTGATCGTCTCGGCCAGCCTCCGTTACGAGGCGATCATTGCGAGCGACCTGATCGAACGCAGAGAGCGCATAGTCGCGGCGGTGGGCGGAATAAATGAGCAGCACAGGACTTGCGCCGCTGACAAATGGTCTCCTTCATCGCCGATGCGGTCGACTGGCGTGCGCAATACAATCCTATCGAGCATCTTTCGTCCGGACTTTCCGTCATGGCCAGCGAGCCGTGTGGCGCCCTCACATGGTTGTGGCTTCCACAAGCGTTGCCACCTCGGTGAGATGCGCGCTTGTCGCCGTAGTACCCGATCATTCTTAGGCCCTCGCTCCTCGGCGAGCCTGAAACAGGCCAATGCGTCATCTATGTGGCCGCATGAGCAAAGTTCGGCTCGAAAGCCTGATAAAGCGTCTGCACTCACGGGGTGGACGGTCACGTGCGCCGATGCCGCCCCTCCTTAATGTCTCATGCCGGCGGCGAGCTCCCGCCATAGATCTGCATCAGCCTGTCAGATGCGCTTTGCAGAATAAGACCACATGCTTTCCAGTATCTGACGGACTGCCATCGCCACGTCAGTTTCAAGCCAAGCGAGCAAGCCAAGGGCGACGATGGTTCGCTGGCACTGTCTCCAAACTGACGGCGCGCCGAGAGCCAGATCGTCAAGCGACCTTGATCGGCCGCAAGCCCAAGGTTGGGCTGGCACGCCGAAGCCGCAACGCGGCGGCCGCCACGCGGGCGACGTCCAGATCCTGCTGTTGATGCTCGAACTTGAGCGGCATCACTTGGGGTAGTCCTACCATCGGCGTCCGTTTGAGGACAAAGCAGGCCGGAAATCTGACAAAGGGTTGCTGTCCATTCCAGAGTAGCGCGGGCATCTATCCCCGTTTCATGCTCGTTAGGCACGGAACGCGCCGTGCTTCGCGAGCGGCACGGCGATTGCTGAGTGGGGAGCAATGAGTCGCCGCGGCCCAGCGCTTGAGGCGACGCTGTCTCAGGAGATTTCGATGAGGCTCGCCCAACTGATGCTTGTCAATTCGGTTCTGATTCCTCTCCTGCTTGGAAGCGCGGACGCGTCGGACATCAATATACCGGTCGTCCCGAACCTTCCTGTGTTGGCCAACGCGCCCGCAGGGTCGTCGAAGCAGGCAAACCGGCTCAAGGATCGCCTTGAACGTGCGCTCCAGCGAGAGGTCTTACAGAGAATTCGCCAAAGCCGTGGCATTTCAGGTGTCGCTCTCGTCTGGCGACGTCCGCCCGATCCAGCTCATCGAGAACACCCATACGGCTGCGAAGGTCCATTTCATGCCTATGCTTGGCAAACCTCTGCCCGTCGCGTTCGATTTCCGACGTCATGGATGACCTCAGAACACTGGTCATGACAGCTGTCACAACATTGAGTATCCACGACCGCGCCGTGAGATATGACGGCGCAGGCAAGATGCAGACGATGAATGCGTTCGCAATACCTGATGCGGAGCGGCAGACGCTCTTTGCGCTGGCAGCCACCACTGAGCTTCATCGATGTGTGGAGATCGGAGGCGCCGATGTTGGCGCCGCCGCACCGTTACGACTAAGGAGCGAAAGCACGCACCGGACGGAAGCAGAGCAGTTTAGTGATCCGAGCTGGATGGGTGCCGCGTCCTTGCTCAGTGACGCTGCTACGACGGCGATGGGCATCCTTGCCGTTTTTGCCAGCGAGCTTGATGTTGAGGCGGTCGTAGCGCGACCCGGCTTGCTGCTGTCAACCTTGGGGTAGCGTGGATGGATGCCTTTTCGACCGAGATCTGGCAGTCGGTCGCGCTGACAATCGAGCTTGCGGGCATAACGACCGCAATTCTCTTGATTTTTGGCACGCCGCTCGCATGGTGGTTGGCGCGCTCGAAAGGCGCTTTGGCCAGCGCAATCACGACGATTGTTGCGCTTCCCTTGGTTCTGCCACCGACCGTCCTCGGATTCTGCGTGCTTATCCTGCTCGGTCCGAACGGCCCAGGGGGCTTTCTGGCCTCTCTCTGGGGCGAGCACACGCTCGCCTTCACCTTTGTTGGTGTCGTGGTCGGCTCGGTTTTCTCCGCGCTACCGCTTGTGGTGCAGCCAATCCGAAACGCCTTCGTCGCAATGGGTGACCGCCCGCTGGAAGATGCGGCGGCTCGCCGCGCCTCTGCGATGTATTCGTTCTTCGCAGTCGCCCTGCCGTTGGCTCGGCCGGAATGTCTCAAGGCAGCTGTGCTAGGCTTTGCTCATACGATCGGGACGTTTGGCGTCGTGATGATGATCGGCGGCAACATTCCTGGGCGCACCAAAGTGGTGTCGGCCTATGTTTTGGAATATGTTCAAGCGTCGCGTTGGCAGGAAGCAAGCTGGGTCGCCGGCGGCATGGTGCTGTTCGCCTTTGCAGTGCTCCTTAGCCTAGGCGTAATCGACAAATACTGTGGAAAGAGGGGCAGTTGAGGACAGGTGCCCCACGCCGGATCGGATCACTCCTAGCAGCCGGGGCAGCAGCATCTCGGCTTGTTGGGGGCTCAAGATGGCGGCCGGCGGCCAGGCTGCGATCTTCAGACCGGCTCGGCCGCGACCCACCAAGGTCCGGATTCATCCTCGAAGCTGGAGCGTTTCGGCGCCGATCTCCGCAATCGATGGCGAGGCCAAACATCGACAGACGCGGTCTTTCGCGCATCCATCAATCCACGACCGCTTGTTCGATGTTCGGACCATTTGCGCAAAGATGGTCAAGGCAGACATCGCTCAAGATGCCGGCCTGCGGTCGGATCAAGGCAGGTAGGGACGGCGCCGCGGATGCGACGCGGCTCGTCGCGTAAAGGCCGCGCTCTGCGCAGGGCCGGATGGCCGCACGTTTTTAAGGCGAACAACCGGGCTATCAACAATGTGATCCGATCATGCAAACGAGGGACAGGTTGCACGACGAAAGATCCATCCATCCTGTGAGGGAGATGCCCATGAAGGAGCTTATCATCGGCGCGGCGGCAGCGGTAATCGGCCTCAATTCGGGACAGGCCGCGCCTCTACCTGAGGTCAAGGCCGATGACGTCGGAGTTTCGCAGCAGCGGCTCACCAGGCTGGATGAGTTCTTCGCGCGCGAGATCGCGGACCAGCGCGTGCCAGGGGCGGTGGTCGCCATCGCCAGAGACGGCAAGCTGGTTCACTACAAGGCGTACGGGCAGCTCGATCCGGCAAAAGGCACGCCCATGCCGCTCAATGCAGTGTTCGCACTTGCCTCCATGACCAAGCCGATGGTGGCGGTTGCCGGGCTTACGCTCATGGAACAAGGCCGCCTGCCCCTGCAGGCCAAGCTTACGGACTACTATCCGACATTCGCTAACATGAAAGTGGGCGTTCCGCGGTTTGACGAATCGCTGGAGTTCAAATCGCAGGCCTCGCCGATCCGCATTCATGATCTCTATCGCCACACGTCAGGCCTCGCCTATGGTGGGCGGCCGGACAGCTCGAACCAGGTCGCGCGCCTCTATCCGGATTTTGCAACTCCAGCGATCAGAGGCGATAAAGAGGCTTTCATCGACAGCATTACCAGGCTTCCACTGGCGCACCAACCGGGGACGGAATTCGAATACGGCTGCTCGATCGATGTGCTGGGCGCCGTCGTCGAGCTGGTCACTGAACAGCGATTGGGGGAGTACCTTACGAAGGCCCTGTGGGATCCGATCGGGATGCACGATGCCACGTTTCACCCTTCCGCGCGGCAACGTGAACGTCTCGCTCGTCCATTTCCGCACGATCCGCTGACCGGCAAGCCACAGGCGATTGAGCTGCTCGACACGCCAACGAAGTTCGATTGCGGGGGAGCCTGCGCATTTTCGACGGTCGGTGACTACGTGCGCTTTGCACAAATGCTGCTAAACGGCGGGGAACTCGAGGGACGGCGCATTCTCGGTCCCAGGACGGTGCATCACATGATCTCCAATCATCTTGGGCCGGAGATCAAGAATAACGTCGCTCATGTGGAGCCACATCGTGCTGGCTTCGGGTTCGGGCTCGGAGTGGCGGTCCGGACGAATGAGGGTCTGTCGGCAGTGCCAGGTAATCCAGGCGAGTTCACCTGGGCAGGCGCATACGGTACGCAATTCTTCTGTGATCCCAAGGAACGTCTCGTCGTCGTCGTGGGAACGGCAGCTCCCGGAGAGATCCGGACGTATTACCGTGAGCAGGTCCAGGACATCGTTTATTCCGCAATCGTCCGATAGTCCGACTGCGGTTGGGCTCGCCGAACAAAGTGAACAGCGATTCCGGCCACGTGACGCCTGATGGCCGCTGACCTGAGAGCGCAACAGAACTCGCCGATCAGCAACGAGGCATGGGTTGAGGCCTGCGGCTGTCGCGCAACTCCAGGCGCCAGGGCTCCGACAACGGAAATGATCGCTGTTCGCCGCCTGCTTTCAATTGCTACATCCGACACAAGGACGTTTAGTCGCCGGCGCCGGAAGGCACGTCCTCATGCTTGAGGTGACGCTTTCGGATATTGTAACTCACCAGCCAGATCACGCCGACGGCGATCGGCACGAAGACCGCGGTCAAGTACGACGGCTCGACACGAAGTCCGACATCGTGCGCGCCCTTGGCAAGGTAGCTAAACAGGCTGACGACATAGTATCCGATCGCCGCTACCGATAATCCCTCTACCGTGCATTGCAACCGCAATTGTTGCTTGGTGCGATCATTGATGGCGCGCAACAGGTCACGATTTTGTCGTTCGATTTCAACATCGACACGGGTGCGCAACAAATCGGCAGCACGGGCCAGCTTGATCGACAATGTCGCCTGACGATCCTCCACCGTTGCGCAGGTTCGCATCGCAGGCGCCATGCGGCGCGCCAGAAACGACGACCAGGTCGGATAACCCGTAACCTCGTTGCCTTCGATGATGGAGAGACGCGATTGGACCAGCTCGTTATAGGCCCTGCTGGCGCCGAATCGAAACAGGCTGCCGGTTGCGCTTCGCTCGACAGATGAGGCCAGAGCCGTCAATTCCGCAAGCAGATGGCTGTTGAGCTTCAATCCCTCCGCGCCTTGCATTTCTTCGAGCACTTCAACAAGACGTTTATCGATGCGATCGACTGTCGGCGACAGCTCAAGGGCGGCCGACAGGCCAAGCAGTGCCAGCGGACGATAGGTCTCGATTTCCAGGAGCCGTTGCACCAGCGCGCCGAGGTCGTGCGGCGTCAGTCCGAGATCGCAAATGCGGATTTTGGTGAAGCCTTTGTCGTCGACACGAAAGTCCGAGGCCACCACGGCTGCACCGCCCCTTATACGGACCATAGCCAGGCTATTCTTGTCAAACATCTGTTCCGCACGTTTAGTCGGAAACGCGTCGCGCTCCGCCTCCAACTTGATCGCGACCAGCAGCTGTCCATCCTGCCGCAGCGCGCGCATCAGCGACTGGACCGTACCTCCGGCTGGGTCGAATTGGTGAGCGGCCGGACTGTTCGCGGTACTCCAGATCGAGGTGAATGTCGCAAATTCCGAATGCTGCTCCCAACGCAGCACAATAGGTCCGATCCCTATCTCATGATGTTTCGCCGATAGCTCCGGCACGGGAAGGTTATTCTGCCGGCAGAATTCAAGGAAGCGGCGACGATCGCTAGCGGCCACCTCGCCCTGCGCTAGAAGAGCAAAGTGGACCACGGTGAATGGTGAAACGAGGCGCATGAAAGGCCGGGCATGCACTTCACCGAGGGCGGCGTCGCGTTGCGGATGCAGCGTGAAGATTCGCAAATCCAGTTCAACGAGCATGTTGTGACGACCCGCCTCAGAAGAGCAACAACCGTCAGCTTTGGCGTGAGCGGCCTTGGCATGAGTGGCCTTGGCGTGAGCGGGCCATAGGCGGGCACCCGAACCGTGGGCTGCAGTCTTGTCGACGACCGATTCCGAAGTCGCCTTCAGTACCTGAAAGCTTTTTTGCCGGAGCAGAATCAGCGTCGGCAAGCAGGGACGGAACGGCGTCTGTCAGCCTTGGGCTAAGGCCGTCCAGGACGACAGCTGGATACCGCCCCGCGTCTGGAGCCAAATCCAGACATTGTCGATCAGTGCCCGTAACGCGGCGGCCGCCGGTCGCTCCATGATCTCGGCGGCCACTGGTACTGGTCGATGATTGGCTCCGCCATTCGACCGACATCGCGCGCCGTCGAAGCGACGCGATATGCCGATCACGATGTGCCAACGGAGTTTCGAAAGTGGCTTTCCGGCAGTGAGGCCAGCGCTGCGGGATGCTTTGACGAGCGCAAGGCTCTTCGGTGTTCACTCCAGCATGCGCGTGGGCGGCCTGCGAAGTCGGCATTTGACCGGCAACTGCATCGTCCATTGGCAGATCGAGGCTCAAACGCGACTCCCGTTCCATTGCCGCAGCCGTCTTCTCTGACGCGCAGACGGTGGTGCAGGATTCGGGCCAGCACCGGAGCAGCAGACCGCTCCCATATTTCGTGCAAGGGGGTTCTGAATACAGTTGGAATCGATTTCAGGCTTGAAAGCCGGCTTGCATTCTGGACGAAGATACTCGCAACGCGACACGCGCATGTCCGGCAGGCTGACGCGTATGCTCACCCTCAGCCGTGGTCGTCGCCTTGACCGATCCGTCAGCCAAATTGCTTCGCATGCAGACGAGCCGGGTAGGTAAGGCCTGCGATTGACCAAAGGGCAAACCTGGACTGGTCAGCTGATCGCAAGACGCTGGCGCGTGTGTGATCGCCTGGGTCACTTTTGGCATGGGCTTGGCTTCCCAGCGATCGCCCACTGCGGGCCGAGCATCTCCTGCTGCGAGCATCTTGAGCCGGCCGCAACGACGTCCGGTAGCGCAGGTACATCCGGACCATTTCAACTTCGGCCGCGGCTGGCGCGCTCTGGCTCGCTGATGAGCCACGCCTGTCCAATTCCGCCGTGCCGGGGCGCACTCGCAAACCTCACGCGCAAGCAGGGACGCCAATCCGGGAAGGTTGCGACAAGATGCTGCCATTCTGACGACATGGAACCAATCCAAAGCCTGAACGCAGGGCGCATCGCGAGCCGTCATAGCCTCCGACAACGTCAGGCCGGCCGCTTCGCGGGTCTACGACGCGCTTGGGCATTCCACCTGCGCTCACGCCAACGGTATCCGCTTTCGCGCTGACCCTCACTATCGTGCGGACGTCGATCTCCTCCCTATCGCGTCCATCGCGGGCTCGTTGGAAGTCAAGTCGTCCCAACCGATATCGTCCCGCGTGATGCGCTCCGTTCAGATCTGGCCGGAACGCAGCGCCAGACCGCGATCCTCATTCGCCTCGCTTGCCCTGGCGCGTGGGTTGTTCGTTCACCGACCCAGAACCACCCGCGCCGGTGCTGCCGCTGAGCTTCTGAATGATGTCCCTCGCGGAACAACATTACTTCCATGCGTACGGAGAGCCCTCGGCTGGACAATCCGACAATCGAACTGTCCGTCGCGCAGCAAACGCTATGAAAAGGAGATCATCGCTGGAGACCACGATGCGCATGCGCATTTCAAGCGAAAGAGCCGCGGACTGTTCGGGAGGGGGCCACCCAGTTCTCAAGCGTCGCGTTGTCTTTAAGACCTCGTCGTAGCGAATGCGACGATTGCGCAGCTAAATCTTTCCGCTGCCCAGCGGCGAACACGCTCGTTTCTCATTTATAGGGACGCTCGGCACGTTTCACTCGTGGCATGGCGATTGCTCAGATGAAGATGCAGGGACCAAGGCCCACCGGATAACCTCGTCCTCACGACCCTGATCCCAGGCATCGGAACGAGGTATGGCCTTGAGTGACCTTATTCGACCATAAGCCAAGCCATGGCTCGTGACGACGGCAGGGTAAGAAAGCGTACGGATGACACACTGGCGCGTATCAAGACATTCCGTGATCAAACACGACAACCGCGCATCGGACCTTAACGCTTCGCAAGCGCGGACCGTCTGGAACTTCTGGCCGCTTGCGGCGCTCCTCCTCAACGCGCTGCTCTGGATTTTGATCTGCTGGGCCATCGCCTGGGCTTTCGCCGTGTTCTTTTGACCGGAACAAGCCGCCGAACCTCGTAAGCCAGCGCACATGCAAGCCTGTCGTCGGAGCCCACGGATCGACGCGCGTCGGGCTGTCGACCGAACACGCGCGTGGCGACCTGTGGGGAACATGCGCCCCCAGATGGGATGCCTGGGAGCGCGTGATGAGCTGGCTCTGGCAAGATGAGCCGACCCGGCGCACATTGCAGGAGATCAATGTGCGTCGAGCCGCTCAGGGCATCGGCGAGGCAGTGGACCATCGTGGCGCTTCCCGGCGCACGGCCATCGCGATGCCCATATTTGCTTTTGCAAATGCCGTGCCGAACCATTCGCAGATCGCTTGACCGCACCATCTCGTCGCAAGGAAGCGTCCAAGCACTTGGTTCGGGCGCAACCGCCTCTCTTGTCACTGGAATAGATCGAGATCGCTCCCCTTCTCCGGCTTTGCGAATTCGACCAGCCACGCTCGCATATCGAACAAGGCCGGCCTGGCCTTCCCAAAGGGCTCCGACCGAGCGTCGGCCCGCCCAATCACTTAGCCCAGACGCAGCGAAGCATCAGAACTCCTGACCAGGATCTGGCTCGTCGTCGTTTCTGCGCGCTTGCCATTCTTGGGCACGCCGGGCCAGCTTCTCGTATTCTTCGGCAACCCTGAGGAGTTTGTCTCGGGGTCTGCCATTGGCCAACGATTCGGCCTTGGTTCGCGTTGCTCGCGCACGGCCTCGCCAATGGTCGGGATCGTAGAGTTTACTCTTTGGATTCATGTCGACCAAGATGCAGTCTTCGGATCAAAGTAATGCGACACGTGGGCTCCGTACGATTACGTAAGCGCCTTCCCTCGCAACACGAATTGTCGAAATGACGCCCGCGCTTTGCAGGCTCTTGCAGCGTTGTGACGGTCGATCCGTGTGCTCACCAGCAAGGCGGTGCGCGGTTGCTCGCAAAACGAGAGTGGCTGATTCGACGCGCATTCGTTCGGATCGTTGTTCACGTCCGGCGATCAGCAACAGACCTGTGAGCGGCCATGCGCAAATGAGCCGGATCGCACGCCTACAAGCCACGAGATCTTCTATCGCTTACGCCGAGCCGCCATACCAGAGCTATCGTGCGTATCGCGCACCATCGCTCAGCCATCCAGTCGAGCGAGAGCGAGCAGCGCAATTCCGCTTATGACCTTCTGCCCTCGCTTTGTGCGAGGTTCATCTCGAACATATGTAAGTGCGAATATATTCGCACGACCATCGCGAATGGGCTTGAATCGCACGTAGCGTCAGATTGTACGATCAAGGACAATTGGGAGCCACCCCGGACAATCCAGACGATTCATGACAGCCAATGAGAATTGCGAATGTCTCAAACCTGAAAGCTCAATCACCATTCTCAAGCATGCTGAGCGACGCTAGACGACGTCAATCATGAACTGCCGACTGCGTTGGCCCTCGATCGAGCGTTCACTCCTGCTTCAAGGCGCTCCGCTTAATCGCGAGCCATCCCTGTGGCGCCTCGCGGGCAACCAGCGCTAATCGCCTTCGCTTCTCCGCCGTCGCGACCGTCTCCCATCGGGACAGCAAGTCTCACTTTGCGTTCCGGTCGATGATCTCATCGGATCGCGGACGATTTCCGGTAGCGACCGGCGTGTGACGACAAAAGCTACACATCAAAGCCATGGTACAACCCACTGCACACATCGGAAGGTCGCCCTATCAATTGCGCAGCGAGCCTTGCTGCAACTCCAGCGGATCTGATTCCGCTTCAATCGCGGCTGACGCCGTGGCCAAGCAGCGATCAACAACCGACCCACCACCGCGGTAAGCCCGCAGAAAGACCGCGACGGTCGAGACCTTCAATGACTTCGGCCTGTTATCGGTAGTCAGGTCACAGTGCGGCTCGCGTAGGAAAGCCGCTACCGCAGATACCACCATCCAAAGAGGATATCGTGAATCAACAACGACGAACGCATGGGTCTTCGCGCCCCAAGGCCAATCGCTGTGCGCTTGGGATTGTTGCTGCTCTTACAGCAACCTTTCTAGGTTTCGGATGCGTGAGTGCGCGAGATCAGGCACCGACCGCGGATGAGAAAGAGGCCTGCATGGAGGACGTCTTCCGCCTGTGCAGCAGCCAGATACCGGATCGGGCCGCCATCACTGCGTGTCTCAGGGCCAAGCAGGCGAGCCTGAGCCACCAATGCCGCTACGTGATGTCAACGCGAGACACGACCAAAGGAAAAGCTGACTCCCGATGAAGTGCGACAGAGCAGCCCGTATCTCCGGGCGCCTTCGGTTCGGGGAGCTCCTCCAGAGCCACGCCTGACGGAGACTGCTCGCCGGCACGGGCGTTCGGGACGAACGACCCGCTCTCGCAACCAATGGACTATCTGATTTCACGCATTGATTCGGAACGGCGAATGCACACACTCCCCTTCGATACGGTTCTGATCGCCAACAGGGGCGAGATCGCCGTCCGAATTATCAAGACATTACGCAAGCTGGGACTTCGGTCCGCAATCGTCTATCACGAGGTCGATGCGCAACCTCCCGCCATCGCCATGGCCGACGTAGCGATTGAGGTCAGCGCTCGCACGCCGATCGCGGCCTACCTGGATATCGCGCAGATCATCGCCGCGGCCCGCAAGGCGAACGCCGGCGCGCTACATCCGGGTTACGGCTTTCTCTCCGAAAATGCGCAGTTCGCCAGGGCGGTGATACAGGCCGGAATGGCGTTCATCGGACCCACTCCCGAGACCATAGAACTCATGGGCGATAAGATCCGGGCCCGCAACTTCGTGCAGCGGAACGGATTTCCGGTCGCCCCCTCTGCGATTGAGGAGGATGATCCGGCGACGTTTGTTTCCAAAGCGCGGGCTATTGGCGCGCCCCTGCTGGTAAAACCGTCGGCAGGCGGTGGCGGCAAGCGCATGCGGATCGTGCGCGATCTCGATACCCTGGAAGACGCTATTGACCTGTCGCGGAGCGAGGGCCAGCGATACTTTGGCGATGGCCGGCTCTACGTCGAGCGATATGTCGAAGACCCACGGCACATCGAGGTTCAGGTGCTTGGCGACGCCTTCGGAAACGTGGTCCATTTGTTCGAGCGCGAATGTTCTGTCCAGCGTCGCTTCCAAAAGATCATCGAGGAATCGCCCTCTCCAGCGCTGTCACCAGAATTGCGGGAGCGGATCTGCGAAACCGCGGTCGGCATCGCCCGCGCCGCGAACTACCAGAACGCAGGGACCGTCGAGTTCATTTTCGGCCGAGGTGAGTTTTACTTTCTGGAAATGAACACCCGCCTGCAAGTTGAGCACCCTGTGACGGAGATGGTCACCGGCATGGATCTTGTTGCCCAACAGATCTATGCGGCCGCGGGCCGAGAACTCGACTTCTCGCAATCGGCCATAGTCTCGGACGGACACGCGATCGAAGTCAGGCTGTATGCAGAAGCTCCCGAGCGCGGATACGTTCCGACGACCGGCAAGGTATTGCTTCTGGAGTACCCGCACGGCGTGCGCATCGACAGCGGTATCCTGCAAGGTCAGCACATCACGACGGCATTCGATCCGATGCTCGCCAAGATTATATCTCATGCTCCGACGCGCATGGATGCCGTGACAAAGTCCCATCGGGCGGTTCAGGAACTGGTGCTTCTCGGCTGCGAGACGAATGCCGGCTTTCTCGCCCGCATTCTCGCCGACGAAGCATTTCTCGGCGGACAATTCCATACCGGATACCTTGAACAGAACCCGCACATTGCAGCGGGCAATACTTCTGACGGCTTGTCCGCCTTCCTGGCATCGGCAGCCCTTCTGACGCGAGCCGTCCGTGATTCGGCCGATGCTGTCCCTGAGCTTCACGCAGCAATCGGCAGTTGGAGAAATTGACGTGTATCACACTTTCGAGGTTGATGGCGTCGACCACAAGCTGTGGCTTTCACCCTGCCGGCAAGGGAACCGTCTTCACCTAACTGACCAGGTGATTGCTCCGGTCAAGTTCGTCTCTCACAACGACAGTTGCGGTCTGCTGACCATTGCCGGCGAAGCCGAGCCAGTCCGCGTCGTCGTCGACGGTGACGTCCTTCACGTTCTCATTCGTGGCAGGACGCGTACTTTGCGCTACCGCGACCCACTGCGAACGCTCGCTTCCGTAGCTGGACAGGACAATTCCCTTGTGGCCCGCGCGCCGATGCCGGGCGTGGTTCTAACGACCACGGTATCACCGGGCCAATCGGTCTCCGCGGGCATGGCGCTGATGATGATCGAGAGCATGAAGTTGGAAACCATCATACGCTGCCCGCAGGACGGTGTCGTCGATCGAATTCACTTCGAGGAAGGGGACAGCTTCGAGCGGGACGCAGTGCTGGTCACGCTGACCAAGGAAGGACGCTGAAATGCAGCGGATCACTTCTGTTCTGAAGGTCAACTCGCACCAATTCCGCAACAACGAGCTCCACAACAGACGCCTTGCGGACGAATTGAAGGAGCGGCAGCGTGCTGCCCGCTTCCAGAGGCCGGAGCGAGAGCTCGAGCGCTTGCGCCGCCAGAATAAGCTCTTTGTTCGAGACCGGGTCGAAGCATTGCTCGATCCACACACGCCGTTCCTTGAACTTTCGACGTTAGCCGCCAACAAGGCTTACGAGGGCGAGGTACCCGGTGCAGCGCAGGTGGTCGGCGTCGGCATCGTAGCAGGTCGCGAGGTGATTGTTCACGCCGATGATGCCAGCGTCAAGGGCGGGGCATGGTATCCGCTCTCCGTCAAGAAGATCGTGCGAGCGTTGGACATAGCCATCGAAAATCGCTTGCCGGTGGTTCATCTATGCGACTGCGCCGGCGGATTCCTGCCGTTGCAGGCCGAGTTCTTTGCAGATCGCTACCACGCTGGTCGAATTCTGCGCAATCAATCGATCCTGTCCAAGATGGGAGTACCGCAGGTCGCCATTGCGATGGGCCACTGCACGGCGGGAGGCGCCTATGTCCCCGCGCTCAGCGACTACAACATTATCGTTGAGGGAACGGGAGCGATTTTTCTTGGCGGCCCGCCGGTCGTGAAGGCCGCCACCGGCGAAAATGTATCGGTTGAGGAGCTTGGCGGAGCCCACATGCATACCGGTGTGTCGGGCACGAGCGACTACCTCGCAAGCTCCGAGATGCATGCGATCGCAATTGCCCGCGACATCGTGGCTCACCTTAAGCGTCCCGCCAAGGCATCGATTGATCGGGCTGCCCCGGAGCCGCCCCTCTACGATCCGTGCGAACTGTATGGCATCATCCCCAAGGATCCCCGTGTCCAGTTCGACATGCGGGAGATCGTCGCTCGACTGGTTGATGGCAGCCGATTCCACGAATACCAGCCGCGCTTTGGTACAACGCTGGTGTGCGGCTTCGCGCGGCTTCATGGCTATCAAATTGGCGTAATCGCAAACAACGGCGTTTTGTTCAACGAAAGCGCATTGAAGGGTGCTCATTTCATCCAGTTGTGCGACAGCAACCGCACGCCACTGCTTTTTCTGCAGAATGTCACGGGCTTCATGGTCGGCCGCGAGTACGAACGGCGCGGTATTACCAAGGATGGCGCCAAGCTCATCATGGCGATGTCCGGCGCGTCGGTGCCAAAATTGACCGTCATTTGCAATGGCTCACACGGCGCAGGTACTTACGCGATGGCGGGACGCGCTTTCGATCCCCGTTTTGTGTTCACTTGGCCGCAAGCTCAGATCTCTGCGATGGGCGCCGAGCAAGCGGCCGGCGTGCTCACTCACGTCAAGGCAAGGCAATTGGCCCGCGAGGGTGGTCGTCTGTCGAAGCAGGAGCTGGAAACCATTCGCGAACCGATTCTCGAAGAGTATCGGGAGCGCTCCAGCGCCTATTATGCAACCTCTGAAATCTGGGACGACGGCATTCTTGATCCGATCGATACCAGAAGCGCGCTCGCGGTTGCTCTGAGTGCTTCGTTAAATGCTCCAATCGAAGCACCGCATTACGGCGTATTCCGCATGTAACGGCGGATCTGGGTACGCGGCCACTGGATGCGACCTTCGGTTCGCGAGGGCGCCCCGGTCGATGGGTCAGGCGGAATGCAGCTATAAACGGGTCGCCAAGCTATCCGTACGCGGCTTGTCGAACGTGCCTGCAATTTGTCTGCAGCGTCGGGAGGTCGTTCGCAGCGCGCCGGCACAGCAGAGCCGGCGTCAGACCGGAAAGCCGGCCACCGCCTTGATGATCCACCTCTCCGTTTCGGCCCGCGCATCACAATTTTCATTTGGCAACCTCGGTCGGATGATGACCTACTCGAACGGCACCAGTCTAGCCCACCGATCAGATTGCAACGTTCGCGACCACGCTTGCGCTTTGCACCGGCCCACCGCCAGATTGGAATGGAAGGGCTTGAATCTGACGTGACGTCAGGTTGTAGCTTCCACAGCGCTCCTGGGATCAAGGCTAACACCACGCATCCGTCGAAGGCGCGTCAGCTGAGTCTATGTTCGGGTGACGGGTAGCTCGCCACTTCCCTCATCAGACCAGGAGATGAGGCCGGCTAGCCGGTCGATGGGGCTGCATGCGCATTCGGCTAATTGGGACAACTAGGCACGCTCTGGAGCACGATGGACGTCCTCAAATCGATCATTGGCAAACTCGCCAGCGGTGCCACCCTGACCCGCGAGGAGACTGCGATCGCCTTCGACATCATCATGTCAGGCCAGGCGACGCCCTCGCAGATCGGCGGACTGTTGCTGGCGATGCGGGTGCGCGGCGAGACGGTGGAAGAAGTCACCGGGGCGGCGTCAGCGATACGAAGCAAAATGCTGTCGGTGAGCGTACCGGGCGATCCCGTCGACATCGTGGGCACGGGTGGCGATGCTTCTAGCTCGCTCAACGTGTCGACATGCGCCTCCTTTATCGTCGCCGGCGCCGGCGTTCCCGTGGCCAAGCACGGCAACCGCGCGGTGTCCTCGCGATCAGGCGCCGCGGACGTTTTGGCGCGGCTTGGCGTGAAGATTGACCTCAAGCCGGAAGCCGTTGGTCGTTGTCTGCACGAGGCCGGCATAGGTTTCATGTTTGCGCCGACCCATCACCCGGCCATGCAGCGCGTTAGACAAATTCGGACCGCACTTGGGACCCGCACGATCTTTAATCTGATCGGACCACTATCCAATCCTGCTGGGGTCAAGCGGCAGATCGTCGGAGTATTTTCGCGCCAGTGGGTGCAGCCTTTGGCACAGGTGTTGAAGACTCTCGGCGCTACGTCGGTGTGGGTGGTTCACGGCTCAGACGGGCTCGATGAGATCACTCTCACCGGCTCCACATGTGTTGCCGCGCTTGATGCGGGTGCGATCCGCACCTTCGAAGTAGCGCCCGAAGACGCTGGTCTGGCCCGCTGTGACGTCGGATCACTGAAAGGCAGCGACGCCGATGCCAATGCGGTAGCGCTCAAAGGCGTGCTCGACGGCAAACCAGGTTCCTATCGCGACGTCGCGCTTCTAAATGCCGCCGCGGCGTTGATCGTAGCCGGCCGGGCCGCGACTTTGAAGGAGGGTGTTGCGCTCGGCCAGCGCTCGCTTGACAGCGGCGCCGCGGCCGCACGATTGAAACGTCTGATAGCGGTCTCCAACGCTTAACTGCCGAGCCGACCGATGTCCGATATTCTGACCAGGATCGAGTCTTATAAGCGCAAGGAAATTGCAGCAGCCAAACGGGCGTTACCGTTGCCGGACGTCGAGGCACTCGCGAAGCGAGCGCAACCTCCGCGCGGCTTTGTCGATGCGATCCGCAATAAGCAGGCTTCCGGTGAGCATGCTCTCATAGCCGAGATCAAGAAGGCCTCGCCTTCCAAGGGTTGCATTCGTGGCGACTTCGACGCTCCTGCGCTCGCGCAGGCCTATGAGGCGGGTGGCGCAGCCTGCCTCTCTGTCCTGACCGATACGCCGTCGTTCCAGGGACATCTCGATTTCATGGTGGCGGCGCGTAGCCAGGCAACTCTTCCGCTGCTGCGGAAGGACTTCATGTTCGATACCTATCAGGTGGCCGAGGCACGCGCCCATGGCGCCGACTGCATCCTGATCATCATGGCAGCGCTGGACGCCGCTGCCGCGCGCGATATCGAAGCCGCTGCCCTAACGCACGGCATGGACGTGCTGGTCGAGATCCACGACGCCGCAGAACTCGACCGTGCTCTCACCCTTCGCTCACCGATGATCGGCATCAATAATCGCAATTTACGCACGTTCGAAACCACGCTTTCAACGAGCGAGACCCTGGCACCGCTCATCCCGAAAGATCGTCTGATCGTCTCGGAAAGCGGCATACTCGGGCCCGGCGATCTTGCGAGGCTTTCGCGTGTTGGGATTTCGACCTTCCTGGTCGGTGAGAGCTTGATGCGGCAAGCTGATGTACGCGCCGCAACACGTTCGCTGCTGGCGCCGACGGCAGCCATTACAACTTAGTGAAAGACGCGCAGTGCGTCAAAGGAGACAATCGACGATGTCCTGGCAAACGCTGGAAGTTCTCGGATCGATCGCGAAGATAGAGCACATTATTCGAAAGTTTCGAGAACTGATCGATACAGATGGCTCGATCCCGCCGGAGCTACGGGGCACGCTGCACATCACGCTCGATGAGCATCTGTGCGCGGCAAAACAGCGCGTTTTGGATACGCAACCGGTGCGATGATGCCCCCTATACGAAGAGAAATACGAACGGCGGACCAATATCGGATCGGCCTCACATGGCGCCGCCAAACACTTGCAGACCTGGCAGGCGCGCTCTGACGCCGATTGCCGCCAGAAGGCGGTCATGAGGCCGTACGCCGAACCGCAGGTTCGAGAACGGTCACCACGGCACTCTCCGCGCAGCGAATGAGGCAGCCAACTCGACGCCCCTTTACAGGCCAATCATCATGAGCTGCCGGTCCCCTTCCAAGATGCACGATATTCCGTCGGTCCAGGCGATCGAGTTCCGCCAGGCTATGCGGAATCTGGCGAGCGGCGTCGCGATTGTGACGACTGGAGCGGCCGTCAGGCGGCGTGGGTTAACGGGCAGTTCTGTGACTTCGATCTGCATGGAGCCTCCCTGTCTTCTGGTCGCCATTAACGCCAGTTCCGAGACGCATGACGCGATATTCGCCAACAACAGTTTTGGAGTGAGTTTTCTGTGCAGCGATCAGGAAGACCTTGCGCTGCGGATTGGGGGGCGGGATGGCGCGAAAGGAGTTCACCGCTTCATTTCGGCGCAGTGGAATCAGGGTATTCTCGACGTACCGCTTTTGCAAAGCGCGATGTTTACGCTCGAGTGCATCTTGCATGACCATAAGGGGATTGGCACGCATACCATCTTTGTCGGACGAATTGTCGCGACCCGGCCAGGCCAAGGCGATCCGTTGATCAACTTCCGCGGTACGCTTCGAACCATACCGGAAGATTGAATGCATTTTGCATGCAAGAGGCGGACGAGCAGCCGGCTCAATCACTTTGAAGACCGCAATGAGGACCGGAGCAAATGATCATCGAATACTCACCCGAAAGCGGCGTACAGTTGGTGGATCCTTTGGATTTTGGCGGATTCAAACTCGTACTGAAGGGCTCACTTGCTCCTAACACTCAAGCCTTGAAGGGAATTACCCTGGTTGATCAAGGCAATGCGCTTGTCCCTGTCGACTTGGTGCCTACGCTGCCCGGTTGCCCCAAGGAAAGCAAAGCCTGGCAAATGGCCTATGGCAAGATGGTGGCGAGTGCTCGCGAGTACGGCTGGAGTGACGCCGACGCAGATGCGATTCGCGCACACATCGAAAGAAGGTCCTAAGGTTGGAGACGCTATCGCTCATTTCGAGCGCGAGGCAGCAAATTTGTCCTGCACGATTTCCGTCGACACCTACCAACATTGATAGCTCCGTTCCTGCCGGCAAGCGAGTAACATCAGTTTCCGACGACAGGGCCACGCTCGGCCGGTAACGGGTTGCGAGCGGAACGTATCGTCGCGGGACATCATGGTTGGGACCCAGGCGAATCGCATCATGATCTCGTGCGCGCGATCACAATCTGATTCACAGGCGCCAACAACATCCATGTCGAGCAACCGGTTTCAATCAGGCGCGATCCTCGACGGCATCCGCCGCTGGGTCGAGATCGAGTCACCGACCGAACGGCCCGATCAGGTCAACAAGCTCGCCGACCTCGTCGCCTCAAGCTATCGCGATCTGCCGGCCACCGTGGAACGGATCGCGGGGCGCGACGGCCGCGGCGATCACCTGGTCGCACGCTCGTCCTGGGGCCAGGAGGCGCCAGGCATCCTCGTGCTGAGCCATCTCGACACCGTGCACCCGATGGGCTTCATCGAACGTCTGCCGTTCAGGATCGACGGCGACAGCGCGTTCGGCCCCGGCATCTACGACATGAAGGGCGGCGCTTATCTCGCCTATCACGCCTTCCGGCAAATCTGCGCCGATGACGCACGCGCGCCGCTCGGCATCACCCAGCTCTACGTCTCCGACGAGGAAGTCGGCAGCCCGACCTCGCGGGCGCTGATCGAGGCCGAGGGCCGCAAGGCCAAATACGTGCTGGTCACCGAGCCGGCGCGCGCCGGCGGCAAGATCGTCACCGGGCGCAAGGGCGTGGCGCGGTTCGACGTGTTCATCAAGGGCGCGCCGGCGCATGCCGGAGCGTCCCCCGAGGGAGGTCGCAGTGCGATCCGCGAGCTCGGCAACGTGATCCAGACGCTGGAGGCGATGAACGACCTCGAGCGCGGCGTCACCGTCAATGTCGGCGTGGTCCGCGGCGGCACCAAGCCGAACGTGATCGCCGAAGAGGCCTATGCCGAAGTCGACCTGCGCGTGCCGACGATGGCCGACGCCGACGAGCTGGTGTCGAAGATCCTCGGGATCACATCTCGCACCGAGGGCGTCACCGTGACGGTGACGGGCGAACTCAATCGTCCGCCTTATGAGAAGAGCAATTCCGGCACCGCGCTCTACGAGCACGCCAGGACGGCCGCCGCCGAGCTCGGCTTCGATCTGCTCGATGTCTTCACCGGCGGCGGCTCCGACGGCAATTTCACCGCGCCACACACCGCGACCCTCGATGGGCTCGGCGTCGACGGCAAGGG
>Ga0099822_1002832_pt1 | contig 21914 bp, 9 predicted proteins | sample CowpeawhiteBW_FD_76839 | JGI IMG/M metagenome (GOLD analysis project Ga0099822, IMG submission 76839) | Root nodule microbial communities of legume samples collected from California USA - Cow pea white BW | ecosystem: Host-associated > Plants > Roots > Nodule | place: USA: California | collected... | reverse complement strand
ATATATATATATATATATATATATATATATATATATATATATACATATATATATATATATATATGTATTTTTTTATATATATATATATATATATATATACACGTGTATTTTTTTTTTAACTAGCTTACCCTTTTCCTTTTTGTGCTCTGTTTTTCTTATGGTGTTTTCTTTTTTTAATGATCACCAATCTTGGTGTGAGCAAATATGAAAATCTCTGGTGATCATGCAGTTGGTAGAGACAATGTTGTTTAGTGTAGGCATATTTGTTAACGTTCTTTTGAGCCCCTTTTGGAATTGTTTATTTTGTAATTTCTTACTCTGTGAGTAGTCCTTTTGGACAACTATTTCATGTTTAAGTTCTGCTTATGACATTGTTTTGTGCCTCTGGTATTACTGTTTTGGTATATTTTGGATAACTATAAAAGGTTGATTATCATATACATCAATCGCATGCTCTACTTTATATTATAATATGAAATGTCTTATTTTAATAATTTTATACTACTCAAATAGGGTGTTACAATTATGTTATTATATTATTATATTCTTATTAAATATTATTACATACTATAATATTTTATTATGTTAAGAACCTTAAAGTATTTTCAACTCTTTAATTTTTAGAATTTGTTCCATCTTAGATGTGAACTCTTCTGAAATATCATAAATATGTGAAAGTTGTTTGGATACATTAAAAAGAATTCAATTTATATAGTGTTTTTGGATTTAAATTTTTAAATTCAAACTTTATTACAACAATTTCAAATTCATTAAACTCAAAATATGTCCAAAATCTATAAAATGTTCATGAATAAAGTGTATGGTAGCTTTAGATTGGTCTCTTTGATGATACAATTGAAAATGTAATGATGTAGAATGATTATAAATGATCTCAATTGAATCTAGAAATTAGAATTACTCAATTTGGTGCACTACAGACAAAGTTCTCAATTTCATGAACCCCAATTCCCAAATTTGAGCAGAAACGCGATTTCGATCAATTCGACCAATTCGTGCAACGAAAATGCAATTGAATGTGTAGATAGTTTCGCAATGATGCAAAGAATGAAACCCCCACATCCATTTACACCAACAATCACTAAAATTACACAACCACAAAATTATGTAGCAACAAAAAACGAAAAGTGGAGTGCGATTTGAACTTGGTAATTTGTGGATGGAATCATAAAATTGTTGATGCTAATAGTTTGTGGAACATAAAAAGGAGCTAAACGAAACCACAAGTTGGATCAAAACACGTAAACGATGTTAAATTCGAATGGAATAGTAACATGGGCACTTGAACAATATGAAATTATGCAAACAAATGTGAATTGATGAATTGGTGATGTAATTAGGTGGTGTTATGGTTCAAATAACTTAGAAATCATCCCAGGAGTGTGCACAAATTTACGGAACTCAAAATGATTAAGAAATGAGTGAGAAATTTAATGGAATAGTAACTAGTGGTGTGTGAAAATGGAGCAAAATTGAGGTTTTGGTGATTTGATGATGGAAACTCAAAATTAAACTTGCAAACAGTTAAAGGAACTTAAAAGTGATGTGTGTGAAGTGGTGGAATGAGAAGAAACTCAAAATTTTAGTAAAAATGCAATGACATGGAGAAATATGAGTGAAATTAGCTCGATTACTACCATTGGTGTTGAATCCAACCTATTCATCTTGTTTTCTCTGAAACAATGATGTATAGAGGTCTTTTGGACACACCAATTCATAGGCCTGGTTCCAACACCTAGATTCGGTAAGGTAAGGTGGGATTCAAGCTCAAAAAGTGGTAGCCAAGGTGGTGGTTTAATGGAAAATGATGATGGACATTATGAAACCATAGACTAAACAAACATTACTGTAGTTTTCATTCATTAAAGCTCAAATCCAGATTACAATACAAAAAAAATGAGTACAAGGAGTTGCCCCGACCTTCCTCTCACTAAGGCTTGAGCTATCCAAGCTTCCAAAGGTAAAAATGGAGTGAAAATGAGTGTTAGAAGGTGGAATTTTGTGTTTGCCCAATGAAGTGGTATGATGGTTCCCAAATACAGTCTCCAATGGTCCAAGAAATATTCAGAATAATCCCTCGGAGGCTACTGGGTTGTCTCCCATGCCACCTCACCAAATCTACCCTAAAACCTCACCTACACTATGTCACCTATCACCAAATGAGCCCAAACTTCAATATGCCCCTATCAGATTTTTGACAATTCCAAGGCCAAAACAAGTCACATTTAGAGTCCTAAAGTGATCCAAATGATTGACTCTTGATTTGGGGTCTGAATGACAAAAGTTAACTCTAAAGTCAACCATGACACTTTTGCACACTTCATGCTTCGTCATCAACTTGACCTTGCTCCTATGTGAACTTCTAGGCCTTCAAATTTTCAATTAAATCTTACCTAATATGCTTAAATTAGTTATTTTAGAGTGAAAAAATGATCACTTTGACAAGTGTAAAAAATTATAAAGATAAAAATATAACAAATAAAATAATTTGAGTATTTAAGTGGAATGATTTGATATATATATTTTAAAAAAATTTATTATAATATATATATATATATAAATTGTAATTAAACTTGTTTATTAATTTAGTCTCAATTTAGAAAAAGATAAAATTAGACAATTTTAAAAAATATAGATATTAAATTGAAAACAAATTTAAATAAAAAAATGAAATCGATAATTAACGAAAAAAAAGCAAACTAAACCTTCTTAAAATTAGGAGAATAAATTCAACTAATTTAATACTAAATCGATAATTATACCAAAATAAAGTATACAAATGCAGAGGGCGAGTGCGAACAGAGAATGACCCAGCCAACGGCGTGTCAGGCGACGACGACCGACGACGATGGTCACCATGTTGTTGACGGCAAACGCGGGAGACTGCGTGAGAGGGTGAACCGCGAGACTAGAGCCCTAATCTGGTGTGAGAGAGGAAGATGAGAGAGGGTGATCCGCGAGAAGAAGTAGGGGGGCTTAAACACGGGGAGCCCTAATCTGGTGGGTTCGTCTTCCCCATACGACTTCGTTTTCATTGAACTAGTCCGAGTTAACGAGTTGACTCACGATCTTGATAACATTGTTTGCAACCATTAGGGAGCAAGTTGTTTCTGGCACTGATGCTGCTCGGAAGCAAAAGAGTAACTTTGAATGCTTCAAGATTTCTCTTTTTCTCTAGTTTCCCTTGTCTTCATCACATGATCGGCACTTTCTCTCACACCCTTTCCATAGTCACTACCACAAACACAGATGACGCTGAGAGGCACAGCAACGGGACGCAGTTCTTGATTTTCATGAGGCACCTATGCAGGACAGGTCAAGTGAAGAACTTTGATGAAGCTTTGGACTTGTTTCAAAGAATGGCTAGAATGAAGCCTGTGCCTTCTGTGAAGGACTTTACTTTATTGTTGGGTGTTATTGTGAGGTTGAGGCATTACACCACTGCCATATCTTTGGTTAAGCACATGTATTCTGCTCTACGCATAGAACCTGATACCATTACTCTTAATATTGTGATCAACTGTCTTTGCCGCTTAAAGTTGATATCTTTTGGGTTCTCCGTCTTGGGGACCATGTTCAAACTTGGTTTGGAGCCCACTGTGATGACTCTTACCAATCTCATTAATGGGCTTTGTGTGCAAGGCAATGTGGCTCAGGCAGTGGTGTTGGCTGATCATATGGAGAAAATAGGGTATCCATTAGATGTATACACTTATGGGGTGTTGGTTAATGGGTTGTGCAAGACGGGAGACACTTTGGTGGCGGTTCGATGGTTAAGGAAGATGGAGGAAAGGAATTGGAAACCTAATGTGGTAGTTTACAGTAGTGTTATGGATGGTTTGTGCAAGGATGGATTGGTATATGAGGCATTAAATTTGTTCTGTGAAATGGGTGGGAAAGGTGTTTTGCCTAATCTTGTCACTTATACTTGTTTGATTCAAGGTCTCTGTAATTTTGGAAGATGGAAAGAAGTTGGTTCTCTTCTGGATGACATGATGAAAATGGGAATGATGCCGGATGTCCAAACACTCAATATTTTAGTGGATTCTTTCTGCAAAGAAGGAAAAGTAATGCAGGCTAAAAGTGTGATTGGGTTTATGATTATAATGGGTGAGGAACCGGATGTCTTTACATATAATTCACTGATTCACGTTTATTGTTTGCAAAACCAAATGAATGAGGCCATGCGAGTATTTAATGTTATGGTTAACGGGGGCTGTTTACCGGACATTGTAGTCTTCACTTCACTTATCCATGGATGGTGCAAGAACAAAAACATTAACAAGGCTATGTATCTGTTGGAGGAAATGGGTAAGATGGGATATGTACCTGATGTTGTCACTTGGACCACTCTTATAGGTGGGTTTTGTCAAGCAGGTCAACCATTAGCTGCGAAAGATCTGTTTTTTAATATGCATAAACATGGTCAAGTTCCTAATATCCAAACTTGTGCTGTTATGTTGGATGGCCTGTGTAAAGGAAATCTCCTTTCTGAGGCAGTGTCATTGGTTGAGGCAATGGAGAAGAGTAATTTGGATCTTAATATTGTCATTTATACCATTTTGCTTGACGGAATATGCAGTGCCGGGAAATTGAATGCTGCATGGGAACTCTTTTCTAGTTTGCCCGCTAAAGGCTTGCAAATTAATGTTTATACGTATACCATTATGATTAAGGGTCTCTGTAAACAAGGACTGTTAGATAAAGCTGAAGACTTGCTGATGAATATGGAAGATAATGACTGCCTGCCAAATAACTGCACTTACAATGTCTTTGTTCAAGGCTTGCTGACAAAAAAGGAGATTGCAAGGTCAATAAAATACCTTGCAATTATGAGAGACAAGGGTTTTTCGGTGGATGCTGCCACCACAAAAATGATTATCAACTACTTATCTACTAATAAAGGAGACACTGAAATTCAAGAATTTTTGTTTCCAAAAGGGTAGCACACTTGAAGAGTTTCACTACACCTTTATTTAAATCTAACTCAAATTAGGGAAGGCCCAAGGTGAAGTGTGTTTGTGCACTGTCCACATTTCAAGCTCAAGAAATTGTTGTTAAGGGGATTTTAGATAAAATTTTCTTTAGCTCTACTAAACAACTTGAGCTTTTAAAGGGAATTAATCCTTTGACATTTCTATTGGTAAGTTTGTTCATCTCTGCATGCACATTTATTTTGATATATCCTCAAGAGCATACTAAAATAGCTCAGAGTAAATAGACTTCTATGCAATCTAGATATCGAGTAGTATCCTTGCATTTCTTATGGAGTTGTATAGTTCTTTTTACTTGACTATATGTTTTCCTTTATTAAGAGGAAGACTTTAAGCCAAACTCAATCCCACAAAACCGGTTTGTAAGGTGATGTTTGCACCCATTTATATACTTTAAATTGGCCTTATCTTTAGTCGATGTGAGACTTCCAACACACCCCTTCATGCCTAGGTATATACATCTCGAGCATGGGACTTAACATCAATGAATGGTCCAACAGCAGGTGGAACAATATGCCCAACAAACAATAAATCTCACTAAGATAAGTTTTAACCTGACTCTGATATCATATTGAATATAGTGAAAAATAGGTATGATATTAATCTCCCTTGTGTTGTTTCCTTAATTAACAATAGAGGCTATGTTTCTCTAATTAACATAAAACACAATATATCTGACACCTTCAAGTAAGTTTATTGATGAAATTAGAGTAGGATGTATTGTTTTCCCACAACATTAGACATAAATTGTTCAATGTTGCTAGGAAATGATAATTGACAGCTTAAAATTCTGCTACAGGTGAAAGGACATAATAACGTAAGATTCAGTTACCCTATTTTAGGTAATATAACATAAATATAAAATCAATCTAATTGATCATAACATCAATTGATCTTAATATTATTGGTTATTATGTTTCTAGGATTCTAACGGTCTGCATGAAGTTGTTGCTTTATTAATCCTTTAGTATATGGAAAATATAGATTCCCAATGTTTTTGTCTAAACTTTATATGAACTATGTGCTAACGCAGGCTCAAAATTTGTTAAACTTTTATTGCAGGAGCTTGTTCCTTCAAGACTCCTATTTTGCTGAACTGACTATCACTACACATGTCATAAGTAAAACCATTGTTTTCTCTCTCAATTTGAAATAATTTGTTATAAGGAGATATATTTATCCAATTGCTTAACCATTTTAAGAGGACTATATATGATTGCCTTGCATAATACACGTTAAGATATGCATTTTTTATGTCTGAGGTGGTATTTGTGATGACTATTGTTATACAGGTTCGGTAAAGAAGCTTCCTGTTTCACTGACCATCATGCATGATTGTTCAAAATGTAAAGATAATATTGTTGAGGAGCTTGAATCCACACTTTCTCTTATAAAAGTCTCTAGGGGGACCACCAATCTGTCTAATTGAATTCTTAATCCATTCCAAGTTCTTTCTGTTTAGAAAGATGATTGAGAGGTAAATATTTATATTTATATTCATTTTTTTGGGTTTTATTTGTCTAACTCCTTCCGATTTTTATTTTAGGAAAAATTCGTATTCTCTGCAATTTAGTGGACATTATGTATAATAAGGTATATTTTCTAGCAAGTTGAACATGTTTACTACATTTGGTTGTAGGACTGTGAATTACTTTATGTTGCTGAAAGACCAGAGGAACTCAGAATAACAACATTGTTGTGCCACCTATAGCTATTCGACCATCAATTGTAATGGATGAACTTTTGAGGTAGTTCCAGTGTGGCTATATTTTGTATTTTCTCACCTTAATTAACACAATGCTATTCTTTGGTGCATATGTTGAGGGACTAGAGAGCTCTAATGAGATGAAACTTGTATATATACAGTTTCTTTTCGCTCTCTCTGTTTCAGGACAATTCCAGATTTTTCTTTAACTCAAACATCAATTCTTTATAGAAAATGATGATAACTAATGCTTATGGTTTCTGTCTTTATTTATTGTAGACTGAAAATGTCACAACTGAGGCTAAAGAACATAATCCAAGCAAATGCTGTTCCGCGCCAGGAATTACTGTAATCAATTGTTTCATCCAAATATCTGGTATGGTAGGTAGGGCATCTTGAGTGTTAAGATTTCCTTTCTAAAGCTTCAGTTCATGTTAAATATGTTTTTTGTTCTTTAAGTTGCATATATAGATTATATGCTCAGAAAAGGTTTTTAAGCTTTGTCCTTTGCTTTTTAAATATTATTATGCAAATGTGTATTTTAGTTGTAGTTGTCCTTGTTCTGGTACTATCTATAAAGTTTCTATATGCCCTGTGTGTTGGGGATGAATTGCTTTTTGGATAGAGGCACTTTTTGCCTTGATAAAAATGATGCTTCCAATGGAATTTGAATCCTTGCGCCTCAGATAAATTAATCTGATGTAGAGCTCAGTTTAGTAACTGAACTGCATGTCGTTGTTGATTCATTATCTTTTCTATTTTTATAAAATTTGTTTTAACAAGATAATTTCAAGGCTTGCTCTTGTGTAAAGTTATGTTCGAATAATTTATCATTCACATTATTACTTTCTAAGGCAATTCACTTTGGATTTCCTTAACTTTTACTGCAAAATCGAAATACTAACAGACAAATTTTCTTTTCTTTTTTCTCTCCAAAATTTTTATGTCCTACTAAAAGGAAAATATTATATGAATACACTCCCATTTAAATGTGAGTTCCTGTAAGGCTTTCCCATAAAACAAATGTGTTTGATGCCCATAAACTGCTCGTATGAATTGCTACCTCAAATGTTTGAAATCTCACACAAATTACTCAATTTCTCCCACTGGGTCGACCCTAGTGGTGTTGAATTTTCACTTAGTAATGGTTGATATAGTTGATGGTGAACAGGAAGTAACACTTGTTACAATCTTCTTGTCTTGATCCCTTTGGCAGCATGCCAAAGATGGGTTGGTAAAGTGGATTGTTTCACATTGAACAGAGTCTTCTGAGAATACCTCGATCTGCTTCATTTGTGTTTCCTTGCTTTGCTTCATCTGTGTTTCCTTAATTTTTCCCCACAGCAACAGGTACAATCCCCCCACAACCAGCACTGATCCTGTAACACTGCACAGCATTGACACTTGAAATGAAAAAGTTGAAGGTTCACATACAATTGCATAGCTAATTTTGTTGTTTAATTCACCTTCCAAGGTTGGGACATTTATCTGTTACCAAAGGCTCGATAAGGGTCACAATGACCAGCATTAGAGGACTAAAAGCAGACGCAAATAGCGGTCCCTTCCTTCGCACACACCACGCTAAAAGGGTGTAACACACTCCAGAGGCCAAAATTCCCTGCAAAACAAAAAATATAGCTACCAGTTATAGTTTGTAATTTACTTCATTTTAACCATGCAATATTTTGGTTGTATGTGTGTGCTGGTCATGGCAAAGGAGAGTGTTTAGAAAGCACCAAAAACACATATTTAATCAGTTACCGCAGAAACTGCTGTTACAAGCCTAAAGTTCCAACCAAGTTTCCACTGGCTCCAATCTTTCTCCGTAGAGAGCGCAAATAAAACGGATTGGATTGAGGCGGTTGAAGATGTTAAAGCCGCAATTGAATAGTGCCACGGAAACTTCTCGCTCATCTTTGTCTGCGGTTATCTTACAAAACTCAATTTCTGACCAAGTTTAGGCAAACAAGTTGTCTGAATTTGAAGAAATTCTAGGATGTGTTCAAAATTTAAAGGTTTTGGTAATGTTATTAAGAAACACTCTCTTGGTCTGTGCAGACTCATTTGATTATTGATCCTAAAAGTAACTGTTCCAAAATCTTTAGATCTGTATTAGTATCATAATACTTTGTACTTTGTAACACTTTTTGTAAAATCTTCAGAAAGTTATTGAAGGCAATTTTGAGTTGAACCTGGATTATCAACCACACTGAGTAAGTCAAAGCGGCTCCAAAGGCTAGTATGCAGCCCCACAATGGAGAACCTGTGGGGGCACCATGTGGTGATGGTGCATGATGCAACAAGCCAATATGTGATGACCAGAGGCATAGCTTTCTTCCTTTGTAGAAAGTGAGGATCATGGCACCACCAATTCCTGTTAAAGTTCCCACCAACTTGGCCATTCCACCTGCTGTTCTAAGATTTGACTTCTCAAGTCTGCATAATTCAAATGTCAAACTTTTCTAATCGTTAAAATTTGTTCAAAATTGAAAATCACCATTGAAAAACATTAAAGAACTTGAATTCGGTGAGTATGTTATTTGTACTGATTTCTGATTATTTTTTCTTTTTTAGATTTTTCACAGTATAGTCTGCAAAATAAATATATATAATCTTTTTTAAAAATTTTTCTTTTGAAAACCCTGATCTAAAAGTTTATTGTTTGATATGCAAGGTTACATGGAGCGTACCCGAGAGAAACAGACATAAGGTAGGTGACACCAGGGATGAGATTCAACATGGCTGTAACATATACTGCAGATGTCAACGCCAACGATTTAACGTACAGACCTTGTAGTAAGGATCCCCTGAAAATTTTTAAATCACAATCTTACACATTTTGGTTAAATTCTATATTAAATGAATTAGGGCATTAGAAATTTTACCCAAATAAGCCACAGAGAAAACCTAGGAAGACAACTTGCCCAGTAACATATTGCAGATGTTTCCTGGTCAAACACGTACCAAGATTAAAGTAGATAGATTCAAATTAACATTAGCTTTTACTAATAAAGTTATGTTATATGTGCATGGGAACTGAAACTAACTGTTTTTGTTTCATAACAATTTAAGGGGAAACTTATAAGAGAAACACCTTTCAACGATGAGAGCAAGGGGAACAATGAAGGCAGTAGCAAAGATGAATCGGTAGGCAACAAGAATACTTAAGCTCATTCCATCATCTGCTACTATCTTTAACATGATATTCACCACTGCATATAGAGTCTGGAGCAGTATCATTAACAGTACAGGCTTCACATTACCTATGGCTTCAACTTTGTATAAATCATCCATCCTGCAGCACCTATGACCAAAATGCAAATCCTAGCTTCCCAAAGTATAGAATACTTGGTGAAGCAATGCAGCATGAATAAGAACAAGAAGCATCAGCTTCTGATCCCACTTTTGTTTTGACAATACTAAACTTTGGCTAGTGTTATTGGAATTAAATAATGGGTAACAGCTCTGTGAACTTCTTTTGTGTGCAGAATATATGTATATAAGAAAAATGCCCCTTTGCCATATCATGCAGACATGCAGTTTAGACTTGATAAGGAGACAAAATGAGTTCAACTTGTGCGAGTTTTTATTTGTTTTTGGTCCCTTCCTTTACATTTTTCGATCTTTTATAAATTTTTTATATTTTCTTTTTTAATATCTTTATTTTCCAACACCTATAGGTTGCGTTTTACATAAGGAGAAACCTGATGAAGTATGGTTGCCTCCGAAAGGTCTGCAGGCGAGAGTCGTTGAAGTTATAACCACTCTCAATACGTGTTGATGTAGAGTGAATGTACGTAAAATTCACTTAGACCATGAACTACATAAAATAAAGGAAACGATAACAGTGAAAACTCAAAGAACAACTAGAAGATTAATAAAGGTGAACAAGAAAAACTCACACAGAAGATTAACGGGTACAAGACACCTTCATATGAAGAGACATAGACCACATTATAATTCAAATTCTCGCAATTAATAGGTAGTTTGGTTGCAATTTCGTTTTCCTTCGCTGATAACAGACCAACACTGGTTTAATCCATTTTATTATGTTTTTGATGCTTAAATCCATATTTCTTCATTGTATTACCTTAGTTTACTTGTACGAACATAACTTGCATAGTTAATTTCGGTTCTGCATGTTAAATCAGATTTTCCTAAATTTAGGAGATAGATTTTGTAGTTTAGGTAATTCTGCTATTTTTAGGATTTTAATTCTGCAATCCTTCTTTGAAGTAATTTTCTGTTCTAGGCTTCAATTAGCATGATTCTAAATCACTATGCATACTCCACTCATGATTTCATCCATTCTATTGCATCAATCCGTTGTGTATTATCCGTTTTGCATCAAAATGCAAAACTGGTTTTCATACAATGGAATAATACTGTTTTATTTGGTTCACATCCTCAAACACCTTTTTATTGTATTTGACCTGAATTTGTTACCCAGCTCTCCTAAAAAATTGATATATTAAGGTTCATATTTTCAATTGTAAATTTTTATTTTGATAAAATAGTTGTATAATTTTTATTTTATTTATTTATCTTTGTATCTAATACAATAAACTCATATGTATATATTATTTAAGGTATTAGAATTGAATAAGTGTTTTTTACAATCGAGATAAATGAAAAGAAACAGTGTAATATTATATTAAATTTTCATATGTATAGACTCAGATCAAACATGTAATCTTTTTTATTTTTCTTATTAAATCTATTAATTTATAAATTTATATTATTTTTTTTTCTGTTTTAGAAACATCTTAATTATTTAGCACAAAAGTATGGGTCGACCATTGAATGCAGAGGGTCTGACGACATTAAAACATTGTGTCATTTGATATAATGATTTATTGGTCGGTCTCTCCAAAGGCATTGAGAAGCTCAATTTCTCCTTTATGTAGCATTTACAAAACCACATGATAGAATGTACAAAAACCAAGGCAATCCAGAACATCTATCCCACATTTCTCTTCATTAATTCACCACCTAACTCTACACAACAGAACTATAAAAATGTAAGTTTCTCTTCTCATATAATATGGTTAAAGCACTTGTGAAACCCCATATAAGAAAAACACCATATTCATAAACAAGAGAATGCTGCATAAGTTGAAAGCATACATTCTAATGGTGGTTGTGCAGATTGCATATGCAGCTGTTAACGTCATCTACAAGCTAGCCATAAACGATGGCATGAGCATGAGGGTGGTCACGGCCTATCGTCTCCTTTTTGCTTCGCTTTTCACTATTCCCGTTGCTCTTATCTATGATAGGTTCTTCGTTACTTTGCCTTTTCTTTCTTTTTCCAATTACACCATTTACTCTCTCCTAACATCATCATCAATGTTAAATAACAACACATCTTAGAATGTTTTGTTATCAGAAAGACGAGGTCAAAGATTACTTGGAAGGTGCTTTTCTTGGGATTCCTGTGTGGATTGTTTGGGTATACTACTGAATTCTTCATATAAGTGATTTCACTTTCATATATTATACAAACGATGCTGATATATATGATTATTTATTTATTTATTTATTTCAGAGGAAGTTTATTCAGTAACTCTTACCTTGTTGCGATGGATTTAACATCAGCATCGTTTATGTTGGCTATGATCAATCTTACTCCTGCCATTACCTTCATTATGGCCTTATCCTGCGGGTATACTCCTACCTATCTTCTTCTCAGATTTTCGTACTATTTTAATACAAAGTATTCATACAATAAAGATGAATATTACATAAGAATCATATTATAAATCTCCAAGTATTAAAACGTCCAAAAGCAGACTAATTAAAATGAATTAACATATTCTAAAAGATACAACAATTTTGAAGTAAATAACACCCCCAAAGTAAGTTTTAGATTTTGATACACATTGGTTCAAATGTCTGCATAAAATTTTATACTATAGTAATTACTATATGTTTACTTTAGCCAAATTAACTTTTGATTTGTTATATATAGATTGGAAAAGTTAAATTTGAAAGTAGCAGAAGGGAGGGCGAAGGTGATAGGCACCATAATTGGAATTAGTGGGGCAATGTTGGTGACCTTTGTGAAAGGCACAGAAATTAATATTTGTTCCTTCAAAATCAACCTTATGCATACACATCACAACCCATCATCACCCCATCAGTTTCGAAATAAATTGTTGGGAGTTCCATTGGCCATTCTCAGCTGCTGCAGTTATTCTCTGTGGTATATACTACAGGTAATATAATCTTGTTTTTTTTATCAGTTATTATCAACAAAAAAAGTCACAGTTATTTTTTGGTCATTTTAGACAACATGAACTTCGAAAATGATCGACATGTTTATGCTGTTTGAGTAGTGTTAATTAGTTTTTTTGTGATGCGTGGTGATAAGGCTAAATTGAATGAAGAATACCCAAATTCAAATTCAAGCACAGCTATAATGAACACAATGGGAGCACTGCAGGCCACCATTTTCACTCTGTGTGTCGATAGGGATTGGAAGCAGTGGAAGCTGGGTTTCAATATCAGGCTTCTAACTGCAGCTTATTCGGTATGATCCTAATTTACAATTTCATATTCTAACTATAAAACTCTCATTTTTGAGAACTTATCCAATGAAAAAAAATGAGATAAGTGAGAAATGAAGTGTTTACGCAGGGAATTGTGGCCTCTGGAATAATGGTTGTGATCATTGCGTGGTGCATAAAGAAGAGAGGTCCTCTATTTGTGTCTATTTTCAGTCCTCTACAGCTTGTGCTGGTGGATATAGCTGCATATTTTATGTTAGATGAGAAATTATATTTAGGAAGGTATTTTCTAAATCTTAGTCTTAGTTTTACGTAAACAATTATGATTTGGTATGATTAATCTTATTTGGTTAAGTTGAACAGTGTAGTTGGAGCAGTGATGATCGTGTGCGGTTTATACGTGGTGCTTTGGGGTAAAGCCCAAGAATTGAAAAAGAAGAAGTCTGAATTAGTGTCATTAGAAAACACGACCAGAGGAGAGTTCGAAAATGTTGAGGTTGTAAGCTCAGCACCTAGGTCACAACAACCATGAATGTTGCTCTTCACATCAGAGACTACTTACAGAAAATACGAAGAACAACTTATTTTGTTCTTTTCTGTTGGGAGAAATGCACACTCTGTTTAGATGGTGATATATAGAGCAAGTTCTTTTCTTCAGGAATTGCTTGTGTCTTGTTTTTTGATTGATACCTTTTGTAATTGATTAAAGTATTCAACTTAAAACAGTTAATATTAATTAAAAGTTTTTAACGCACCCAGTTGAGATTTTTTTGAAAAGGGTCATATTATTATATTTATTAATTTTTTCCATTCCATTTTTGTTTTTTGTTTTGTTCTCGTTGATCTTTTTAGTTCTCTCTAAATTATATCTTGTATTTATGGTGTTTATCTTATATTAGTTCTTTGACACATGTATATATAGGTAGGCACAGAAACACATAAAACATATTTATTGTAGGATGGTGGTAGTTTGACACCAATATTATCATTTGACACTTCTATAAATTAATATTTTATTCAAATAATAATATTTTATTAAGAAAAGTTAATGTCAAATAATAGTTATTTGAGAATGACGGTGTCAAAGTAACTTTTTCCTTTATTGTATGCTTTTTCAAGTAAAGACGTACGATAGCACATCAAGTATTATATAAAAAGAATATAAAAAATAGAACAAACAAGTAAAATAAGATTAAATATATTAAAAATCTATTATGATAAAACTTTTTAAGAAAAATTCATATATTTATTTTTCATATATTATTCAACTTTCTACTTTTTGTCAAAATTTTTTAACATTAGATACTTAACAAAAGATGATAATGGGAATTGTTCCAACATAGTAAAAAAAGGTTATTTTTCGAATCTAGGCAAATCTGCCTCCAAACCTATGAATCTCGGTAAATTTGAAAAAAATTTCAAAATTTGGCAAGTTGTGTATTCTCCACATGATTTCATTTGAAGAAATTGTGCTCCTCCTAGAATATTTTCCTTGGGTCAATTGGTCAGCTTTGAAGTCGTGAGGGCCCAAGACAACTTTCATTACAAAGTTGATGTAATCGATTACAAAAATGTATGAAGTGCACCTGGGTTTTTGTAATCGATTACAAAGTCTATGTAATCGATTATCAACCAATTTTGGATGTTGGGTGCATTAAATAGTGACAAATCTTGTGTTTCTCAATGTCCCTTCTTGCTCTTGAATCGTGTAAAGACATAGAAAATGGATTTTTAGAAGTGATAGTGGTCTAAAAATAGTCAGACTCAATTATTTTAATATTAAAAGGTTTTAGAATAAATAGAATTGTTATATAAGAATTTTATCATTTTAAAACATAATATCTCTTTAGAAATCACTTTTCTAGAGTTCTCTAACTTCTCTTTAAGAATTCTTCCTCTTTGGTAATCTAATTGAAGAACTGAGACCGTAAAAGTGATCCTCGCGGAGAGTTCTTCAATTTGGATCGATCATTTTATCTGTTCGTGTAAGTTAGTTTTCTACCCCTTTTCTCGGTCCAATATGTTTTGCCCTTGCATGCAGTCTTTCTTTCGGTTGCATGTGTCATTTAAATCATCAGTATGAGTCTCCACTAATAAGTGATCATAACGGTATGTCCTAATCATTTTTGTGATATTTCTATATGTAGACACAACATCTTGTGGAGTTAGAGGTGTATGACGTTTATATAGTTGTCTAAGTTGGATAACATGTAAGGGAAACTAATTGCATTATTTTTAAGTTACAAACATGTTAGAATTATTATTTGTATGAGTGTACTGTGATTTTGCCGTTGTATCTGAGTTACATAATGATATGTGATATGTGAAACTATGGGATTTAGGTTTAATTATGCTTGTTTAGAAATGTTTGATGTTTTAGTATTACATTAAGATCAATTGACATTGATGTTTGTGATAAATTTGAGTTTGGTATGTGCTTAACATATGTGAAGGTTCATGGGTTGCTTAAACTTGATTGGGAATGCACAATTACACAGAATCATATTTTGCAGAATTATGTAAACTCGTTGGGCGAATTCAAAGTCTGAGGCTCACTGACTTGGGAGTTGCTGAGCGAGCATTTACTCGTTGGGCAAATTATTGAAGGATGTTTCCTCCTAGAGTCCTAGTGATACACTCCTTAGGCGAGTCATCTGGTTGCTGGTCGAAAGGACATTTGTGCACTTTCATCCAACGAGAAAATGTGTTTGCTGAGCAAGTAGATCAAAACCTGAGTAATTGTTGGTTGATAATTTTAGAATCTTTGTAACTTTTATGAATGAGTGATTGAGAAATGATTGATTATTGAGAATTGTTGATACTAATTTAAGGAGAATTAGTAGTGAATTGTTGTAGTGCATGCATTGATGTACTGTTAGAAGTTATCCTGACACTCTAATAACCATTCAAATTCTCAAGTAGAGAAGAATATGGTATGTGGTGAGAGGAGCAGGAGGTCCTAGTCTAAGGGTTTTACCTTAACCAAAGGCGTTAACGGACTAACCTTGTGTGTGGGAATGTTTACCGCTTTGCAGAGTATCAGATGCCATCACAAGTCACTACGCTAAAATTGTCAATAGAGAGCGCTTTTTTTGTTCATGGACAATGCTTTTTAGGCACTCTCTAATGGAGTGATGTCTATTAATTGAGAGGGCTTGCAAAAAGCGCTATCTAATGATTTTCAATAGATAATGCTTCTTCGAATACGCGCTGTCTATCTACACGTCAATATATGACACTTATCCAAATAAGTTCTCTCTATCTGCATGTCAATAGAAAGCGCTTCTCCAAATAAATGCTCTCTATCTACACGTTAATAAAAAACGCTTTAATTAACAAACATTGTCTATTTGATGCGTTTTTTTTATAATTTATTTTATTTTCATTCATTTAAACAAATGTGTTTTACAATACGCAGTGCTTTGAACAAAAAACGCTCTGTATATTTTATAATATAGCTTACTTCTATTGGAATTGTTCCTCCTTCATAATATGTGATAATTTCCTTCATATAGCAACAAATGTAATACCTACAATCATTGTCGTTGGCCTGTTTTGGACATTAGAAAACCAAAAGTACAAAACATGAATATAATTGGTATTAACAACATTCATTGATTTTCAAATAAATAATTGTAACTACCTTAATTGTTGTCCACTTGATATTGCTTAACTTAGCCTTTGAAACCTTATATCCTCTTTGAGCTCGGTAGGTTTGTATAACCTAGTTAATAAATAAAAATAAAGCATGTAAGTAAAAAAAAAAAATACAACTACAAGTATACATATATGTGAATTACATGTATATTCTTACATGTCAAAAAACTTCTTCAAATCTTGCCTCATATTAATGTCATTGTGTAATGGGTCAAGATAATAAATTATCTCTATCTTAATATTGATTGCGAGCAAGTCCCAATGTTGGCTACAATTCGAAAAAATCAACAAAATTAGATTATGTGCATCTAACTGAAAATAATATATTGTTCATAAAGTTGGAAAAAAAAGTATTACCTTGTAATGATAGGTGCAACAACAAACTTATTAATCATCCCATTATCAAGAAAAATATTGACTATTTTTTACATTCTCTCTTTCATAGGTATCTCATGTGCTGTTATTTGGGATGATAAAAAAAAGAACTTCTTGTCATTTGGTTTAATAAAAGTTTGATATAGGTACCTTATGAAAGAAAAATATAAGAATACATTAGTAATATCATACATAAGAGCTACTAATCAAAGAATAAAGTTAATGATAAAAAGTAGTATTATGTACCCGATATATATAGAGATTGTAGATGCACCTAGCCATGCATAGTCAATAACTTCTCCAATAATTTATGCATTAACAATCTCTTTATGTTCATCTAGTCCAAATATGACTTTCTCCATTTCTATTGGAGAAAGTGACTTTGTAGGCTTTAGTTTCATGTATAAAACATATAAAGTTAGGATAGACTCCATTCTTTATAGGATAGAATAACTTTGCTCACTCACGCAAACAAAATAGTATGCAAGTTCACTCCAAAGCTTCGTAAATTCCAATTAACCCATTGCTTGTGCACCTCGTGAATTGCATTTCGAATAGAAAAATTCATAAAAATGTGCACCCTAAACCTCATAAATATCAATAATCTCAACAAGGGAGGCATATGACAAGTTCAATCGCGTTCACTCCTTTTCACCCTTTCCCCTTACAAAAACATACTCAATAAAAAATTTCTCAGCAATAGAAATCACACTAGATGATTACGAAACATTACCTGTATCAAGTGCGACATAGATGTAGACAAAAAGCACAAGTGCAGAATGAGTCTTGGACACTGAGTGCGGAACGAGTGCGAAATGAGCGCGAAACGAGTGCGGAACAAGTGCAAAGTGTGGAACGAAAAGCACAAGTGAGGGTGCTGATGAAGAAAGGAATGCGAGGGTGCCATTTTTTTAATTAAAGTAGCAGAACAATAGACAACGCTTTTTAATTACATGCTCTCTATTAGTATCCCAGTACATAACACTCATCTCTACAAGCTCTCTCTTTTGATTTACTAAATTTTTTAAAGAAAAAAAAAATTAAAGATAGATAACGCTTATTAAAAAACATGTTGTCTATGTGAAGCCAATAGATAACACATTTTGTGTTTCTATAGAGAGCGCTTTTTTAATTAAGCGTTCTTTAAAGTGCGTTGTCTATTGATAATTTGGGCGTAGTGAGTGCAAACTTACCAGGGTCCAACATCAACACATGTATGAAACATGATGATTTATTATGTATGACTTAATTATTTGTATTTTGTAATGATTAAATCTTTTATTACAATAGCTTACCCTTCTTCTGTGTTTTGTCTTGTGTTGTTTGTCTTTTTTTTTTGTGATGATCACCTATTCAGTGAGAGTAGATATGGTTGCAGTTTCAGAGACACCCCTGAAGGATAAGAAGTCATCGGTTAACTTAGTGGAGTGTTTCATTGGAAGCTATTGTAAGTGATTAGTCTGCGTGTAGAGCTAGAATTGGTGTTTAGTTGGTTTGTATAAATGTTATATTTTTATAGCCTTATCTTTTGTAAGACTGCATTAATATACTTCATCCTATTTTATTAGTTTTAAAGCTGCTAAAATTGGGATGTTCCAAATCGACTTTAATATCTTGGGAGAACTTTTCTCCTCGTAGAGCATAACCTTGTTTTCCTCCACCACAAATGCTTTCTTTTAACTTATTTAACATGCTCAAAATAGAGATTAGAGGTAAAACAAACATAAAACAACTAAAACACAAAGTAATACAACATACACTAAACTTGAGAATATAACAAGATAAAAGTTAGGTAATATAGTTCATTTATTCATGACAATAAACACACAAAAAAGAGGTAAAAATGGACGTTACCAATGCAAAAGAGATATTCTGCATGACATAATTAAAGGTATGGGCTTGGATCACAAATAGATATCCAAAGACAAATTTTATGTACTCAAATTGGTATATTCCCATAACATGCATAAAATCCTTAGCCTAATAATCAAATGCATAGAAGATAAGGTGATAGAGGAAAAAACCCAGCTTAGTAAGGGTGTGGTGCAAAGTAGTTTGAATGGTAGCAGGTTTCAATGTTGTTGGAAATTGCCTGGGAGATATTGCATTCTTAACAAGGTTGCAAACCTCCCTTTTCTTCTTTGCTTTTAAGCTTTTGTAGGGTTAGAATGATCTAGTCAAGGCAGCTTGAACCTGCAACTTGCACTCAAAATATTTTCTTAGATAAAGGAAGTTACCACAATTGAGGATACTAGGGGTGTGCTGTTGAACCTGCAGTCAGGGAGTATGTCAATTGAGAATCTACTCATCCATGATCAAACAAACAAGTGTAAAAGGTAAGACAAATGGTGAACTATTTCGTTGGTCCATAAGTTACTTGGAGACCAAATAGTAGATGAATATAATAAAGACTTCCATGTCTTATGAATGGTAGACAGATGGGAATTTTAAATTATATGTAATTGTTTCTTGATAACTTATCTTTTTATTTTACAAGAAATGTATGTATATACATTGTAAAAGGGTTTGAGCTTCCCAAAAGCTCTATTAGTAATACATAATCAATATTGCTTATAGAAAAAGAAAAAAAACCTCTTAATTGTTAAACAATGTAACCATATGAAGAGCAATGAACTAAAAATGGTGTTTGTTTAGGATCAAAGTAATGAGTTTGTTTTAGATGAAATTGCAAACTTATAATATTTTGCAACAAAGCGAATCACCCTTTTGAGAGGAATAATAAGTTAGGATGCAAAAGAGAAATTCACTCTCATTTGAGGCTGCATCACATTGCTTGCATCACCAAACACCCATTTGCACCCTTTCACTCTCGGCCACAAACTCACTCTTCTAGAATGGCTCAAACATATGGTTATGGCTTTGTTATGATTCAAGTTTTACTCCAAGTGAAAAGTAATTTCTATATCTGATGTAAAAATTTATCTAACCACTTCAAATAATCTAAAAGTAAAAAACTTGTGGCAGTGGTTTCTTCATTTTAATTGTACACCATTTCTCATATATAATTTCTTTATTTTTCGTTGAGATGATTTTTATTATTTTTCTGTTTGCTATTTTATTCACCTAATCTGTTAACTAATACCACTCAGATGCTTCACAGCTAGCCATGTATACTATTCACACAACACTACATGTGGGCAGAATTTCACATTTCTCTTTCTAGTTTTATATATTATACTATTTGCCAATATATGAATTTACATCATTTTCGAAAATTAATTTAGGACCAAATCAAATATACACCTATTGTTATTTTTATTGCTAACCCATTCACGTTTTTATATATATATATATATATATATATATATATATATATATATATATATATAATAAAACCCCTTTTCAAGCTATTAATTAAGAATGAAACCAATTTGTCTCAATTACTAGACTTTTTTTTCTATTATTTTTTTTAAATATATGTAATTTATAAATTATGGTTTCTTATAGCACATTTATATAAATTAAAATGATATAACATACACTTAAATACAAAAGTTATTTAAATATGTACTAACTTTTATAATTCATTCTTTTTATATATTTAAAATATTTATATCCGTTACCACTAAAACATATATTTTGTAATAAAGTCTACAAAATAATTTATAAATATATTAAAAAGGGCAATAATATAAAATAATTGTAAAATATAAACTTAATATAGATTGACAACACACTTATTTATTATAATTTTGTAGAGCTTATTTGCATAAACATTTTTTTAAACGAAAATTAAAAAAAGAATTATCTTTCAGTTACAATTTACTTAAAAATTAAATTTTATACAAGTTAATATGACTGAGCGTTCATAAATTAGATTATACTTAAACTGATTTTAATCTATTTTTTTTCTTTTTCTAAAAGTATTTACGAATAAATTAGTATATATACTCATATAATTTTGTCAATAATCTTGAATTTTAAACAATTAAGTAATTGAGCTAAGTATTTAGAGAAAAAAAAAAAAAAAGAATTGAGTGTCTTTATTGTTAACTACAAAGTTGTCTTCATAGTCCAAAAGATACCAAAATGGTTTGGACATGGTTACCAAAGTAGTTATTATTATGCAATGCTCCTACTGATTTTTGGCAATAATTTCCATTCTTCTTTTTCTTTTTCTTTTTTCTTTTTCTCCTTTCCTCTACAATCCATGTTCCATCCTGATCAAAGAGAAAAGGCGTGGAGCACGATTAACGGCTAAAATTAGCGCCGCCTTAGGTTTAGGTCAAGTCTTCAAAGCAAGGGTTAGGCCCATTTCTCATATTTATTTTCATATCAAACATTTTTGGACAAATTATTTTACAAGTGTAAATTGTTAATATTTATATTAAAAATTAATTTAATAATAAAAAAACTATTCCATTACAGACTTTTATTTTCAAATTCCTAATATAACTTTTTCGTTAGTCTATTTAAAGTGAAAGTTGATATAGACTTTAATATATTTTCAATCTCTCAAATGTAAATAAATTTCTTATATTTACTTCCAACTTTAAAATGCTTTTAGTTTTGATGTAAAAAGTTTGTTCCAATATTTATTTTTGTTTATGTTATAAATTATTTATATTACAATCTATTTTGAATTTGCATTTCATGTTATCACTTTTTTTTTTTTAAGTTTGTCTTTTAATGATT
>Ga0099822_1002827_pt1 | contig 21918 bp, 9 predicted proteins | sample CowpeawhiteBW_FD_76839 | JGI IMG/M metagenome (GOLD analysis project Ga0099822, IMG submission 76839) | Root nodule microbial communities of legume samples collected from California USA - Cow pea white BW | ecosystem: Host-associated > Plants > Roots > Nodule | place: USA: California | collected... | reverse complement strand
CTCAAATTCGTATGTGGTTGGTGTGGTGGTGTTACATGTACGGAGGGGGGGGGGGGGGGGGGGGGGGGGGGGGGAAAACTTGAAAGGGAGCAAAACAAACAAAAAAACACAGTAAATGAAGACCAAGGTCTCACACATTGATAAGGCCACCGAGCCCTAAAGATTCGAGTAACTGGTGAGTTTTGTCATATGTGGGGCATGTACCCTACTTTTAGATCTATGTGTGTCCTTTCCAGTGATGAAAGATAAACTAAAGGGTGTACATATTTTATTATTACAGATTAAAGGGTAGATGAAAAAGAAAAGTGGCATCACTCACATGGGTAGGTGCTGGTGGGTAGGACCTATACACAACCTGGCATTATATAAATGTGTGTGGTCCACTTGCAGTGTCAGCAACCTCCATGTGATGCTGCATTCTGGACCCTCTTCTTTCCTCTCCAATAATGGCAAAAAAAAAACGCAGACCCCACCAATTTACAAATTGAAAGGCAAAAATAATTGCAAGAACAAAGAGACAAATTCTCCTTCAAAATAAAAGTAGCACACAAGAGAGGCAAATAGACCAATGAGACTAAAATCTCACTTTTCATTCTTCTTTCTGATTCTTTCTTTGATAACTGTGTGTAACAACTAAGTAGAAGTACAAGCATAACTGATAAAAACATAACCTCCATGCTAAAAATCTCAACTTCGAACTTTAATCAGCTAAGATTAACAATTGTACAGTCCTCTCCTCATTATAGCTTTCAAATTCAAGTTACCCTTCAAGAGGGGGGGTTTTGAATCAGCCTTGGAGTTATAAAGCTCTGCCTTTTTGCTTTTACCACTTCATCTGTGCATTGTTTTTTCTCTGGGAAATGCTCCAGCTATACAAATTATACCTGTAACAACATAGAACTAACACTCTACACTACTACATAACATGAAGAAATTACACTGCTTGGGAGTTCCTATTACACATTTCACTCTCTGGTGATTCTTTCTGTGTTATTTTAACCTGTGTTTCACTCAGCTGCTACTACTACTACTACTACTACAGATACCATAAAAAGAAAATGGTGGAATAATGCTAATAATGCTAATAACAAAAGAAGGGGGAATGCCTGCCCCACCTTCTTTACTCAACTGCTTTTTCCGTATGCATTTTGTATGGTTGTAAGAAGTATAGTATTAATGGTTGATGGTGATGACCATGGTTGTAGTGGTGGTGGTGATGGTGGTGGTTTTCAACTGATTTGTCCAGGTTTGTTTAGTCATCTTTCAGTTCCTGTAAATATTGCATAAAAAAGACCAAACCAAAGCATCCAAATTTAATATACTAAACAACAAATCAATCCACCTTAAAGACAACATGCAACAGAACATCATCAACATAAACTTCCAAACTACCTTTACCTGAACTCAGGAAACTAAATGCCAATAGGGCCACCCGTGCCCGGGAACATCCCAAAAGTTCCATGGCCAGAAGGGAACCTGAATCCAAACCCATATCACAAAAAGTTCAAAAATTTATGGATACTGAAAACTCATGCCATGGGAAAAGCAGGAAAAAAAAATGTGATGACACCAATACCTTGGTATTTGACAGTTATAGGATTTGAAAGTTCCCATGTCAATTGCAGATGCTGGTGGAAGCAATGCACTAGTACCAAATTTGGAGGTGACAGAGGCATCTGTGTCAATGGCCTCAACAGTTCCATTAGAGAAGGAAACCATCAAGTCTCCAGCAGCTTTTGTTGGGGAAGCAAAAGGGCTATCAGGGAGATTATGCTCCGAACTGAATTTATTCATAAACCATTCAAAATAGGACCATCAAATCAGGAAATTAGGAAAACCTGAATAAATGCACACTGTTTTTTGGCATGGACTGAAAAAGAGTTTGGTGCAAAAAGGTGTTTACTATTCTGGTGCACTCTAACTATTCTAGATAAGAGCAAGTTTTATACCATTCTTGCAAATCAACATCTTCATGACCAGATTTCTGCTTGTCATTGCCTTCATTCAATCCTTTCTCGCCATTCACCACCACCACTTCCTTGCCAACAGCAACTTTGACAGATTGCTGACCAGCAGAAACTGAAGCAGTACTAGGTGGAGCAGAAGTTAAACCATTCTCTGGAACCAAGTAGCACAAATCTCAATAAATTCATAACACTCCCAAAAAAAGCACCAAGTTCAATTCAAAAGCAGCTGCATTTCAAATGTAAAAGAGAGAGATATATATATACCCTTTGGGGCCTCGGAAATATTGTGAAAGGAAGGAAGAACAAGATTTTGGTTGAACATGTTAAGAGAGTGAGTTGGGGAAGGAATTGGACTTCCAGTGGAGAGTGCACGCTGGTGATGCTTCTTGACGTCAAGAAGTTGCAGACCCATTAGCCTCCTACTTTGTAACTCAAGAGCTTGCTGCAAATCAGCTTCCTCCTCCAGCTTCCTCCTCCACAGCATGTCTTGAGTATTGTAGAACATTCTGCCACCTGAAAACATACAAAACAATACAAGTGTTAAGTACAGTACTAGGTTTGATTTGACAAACATAATCTGAAAAGATAATAAAGTAGAAGGTTTAACCTAAAGCATTAACATACCAAGTTGAAGATCAAATTGGTCTCTAGCATCTAGTCCAGTAGGAGTACCACTTGGTGAAAAATCTCCTCTATCTACCTGCTGCTGCTTCCTGAGTATCACAAGAAACATGAACACATTAAAAAAACACTCAAGATAACAAGAAAGAAAAAGATAACGCAAGATCAGAGAGAAGAGGTGCCTGTACTTGTCCGGGACTTTGCCCTTCTCCTTGTAAGGCTTAACAAGCACTCGAGCATCACACACAAAATGAGGATTTCCTTTAGATAGAATGAGCTTCACAGTCTCAGGATAAACAAAGGTAACAAAGCCAAACATTCTCTTCTGCTGGTATGGGATCCTCACGTCTTGGACTGGGCCATAAATGCTTCAACACGTAACAAAAAAACTTGGTTAATATTTCTGCCATTGTCACACTATGCATTGGAACTCCAGCAAAAGCTAAACAACAATAACCTGAAGTAATTTGAAACATCTTCCTCTCTGAAAGTGCTATCTGCTGGGAAAGTCAAGTAGATCTGCCTGGAAGCTGGGTTTACCATCCCAGGACTGTTCAGAGAAAAATCATTTCTTTCAAGCCTGGATCGTCCAAATTTATGCAAATCCTCACTCATCATCAGAGCTGCAGCTCTGCAATTATTATCAATCATGATAAGAATCCTACACCTCAACTAGTACAAAGAAAGCACTAATCAAAACACATGATTGCATGGTATGAAAATGAAAGTACCACGTACCTTTGAGTATCATTTTGTTGCTGCTGCAACAGCAAATTCACGCCCTTTGGGGTGTATGGAAAAGTAGAAGAGGCCATGAACTGAGAAGCAGCAGCCAGTCTTTGCTGCTGTGAAGTTTTGGCTCTGAAAAGCTCATGGCACTGCTCCATCATCTCAAGCTTGCTAGGAGACCCAACCATTGCAGCAGGAGCAGCAGCAGCAGCATCAGCATCTCCAAGTCCACCATGAAGGAACCTGCAACCAGTGCCATTTTTACAGTATCCCCTAGCAAAGTAAAGACAAGGCTTCCACCCCAATCCGGAATTGGAGTCCTCAGAGCCCAAACAAACATCATTGACAGAACAACTCCTGCGGTGAAGAGACCCTCCCCAATCGAAGGTAGGAAAGAGAGTAGGGTCAGAAGCTGCAGTAGGACTTGAAGACAAGTCTGAGTGACAAGGGTAAAACAAATCAGGGTTGTTTTTGTGAACAGGAGCAGAACCATCATTCAGGAAAGAGAGCTGGTCTTCAAGTTGGAAGTCATCAATTGGATCTGAGCCTCCATTTGCATAAAAGGATAAGGAAGATGAAGAAGTAGAAGAGCCAACAACCAAATTGTTGGGGCTCATCAAACCATCAGGGGTTTGAAGCTCAGACATAGTAGGCCATGAAGAAGAAGTAGAAGAAGGGTTTGGAATGGTGAGAGCTGGAGGGAGGTTGATACCACTGAGCCTTGAAGAAGTAGAGTTCTGCCTCGGAAGGAACGGTGAAGGAGAAGGAGGAGTGGAGGGTGTTGGCGGAGAGTTCAGAGGTAAACCTAACTCCTTGCGGGCTTTAACAATCACTGAGTGAACAAGTGCTTCTGGACCAAATGCTAATCTAATCATTTCCTTCTCACCATGGTCTTGAAGCAGAAGCAAACCCATGATTTTGGAAGCATTTTCTGGGTCCAAAGTTTGGACCCTTAAGAACACAATTCGTGTAGCTTCGTAACAATCCATGATCGAACAAAAGGGATTACTACTACATGGTTCCAAAGAAACTAGTCTATCCCTAAAAATCAAATCTGCTTTTTCAAGTTGAGTCTCTCTCTCTCTCTATATTCACTAGTGGCTATCTTTCTCCAAGTAAAGTTTCTTTCTCAACCACACACAAGCCCTACCTACCAACTTGAGATGAGTGGTGATACAGGGACTTTCTTTCTCGTATTCCTGCAAGCAAAGAAAAGTAAGTTAGAGAAGAAAGGAGAGTAAAAAAGTTGAGTGTTAAAAGTAGTATTCTCGTGTGCATGATTAATGGGAGAAGACTAACGGAGAAGGGTGTCAAAAGTTACCTTTGATAAAAAAGAATGATTTTTTTTTTTTCAAATGGACATAAGATGGTAGTTGAATCTATAAAGAAGCAATGAGTGTCAAAGTTGCAGAAACATCAGAAGGACAAACTTACAAACAAGTTCGTTTCTTTTTCTTTCTTTTGTTCTCCCTCCAACTTCTAAATCTCTACCCTTTTCCAAAATAAAATTGAAATGCAGACATGAGCAGAAAAGACTAGGACTTTACCTATGAAAGGAAAATAAAGTCTCTCTCTTGGTTTGGTTAATGTTTTCGAAAGCAGTTGTACCCCTCAACCTCAAACACAACAATGGTTGTCAAGTTACTCCAAAAGCCAAACCACCGCCATGTTCATAACATGGTTGCAGACAGAAGCAGCAGAAAAAACATCAATTGACTCAGTCCCCCTTGTGTGTTTTTATGGGGTTCTGGGCAAGAGTGGACAATGAAGTTGAGAGCTGAACTATTTCTGATTTGCCCTTTTATCTTTCTCAGCCTTCAACAATTAGGCCAAGATTTTCTTCTCTCTCCCACCCCCACTCACCTTGCCCCACTTTCTCTGTGTTGGACCCTTTCTCTCTCATGCCATGGTATCATTAACAAACGCGAGAGACCGTGCGTGTGTGTGGTATTTGTGCCCCATAATAATGTTATCTTATGTTGTGTTGTGTGGTTCTTCTATCAGATCCAGATTCTTGTTTCATTTCAAATGCTGCATGTTCAAACTTTCACCTGCCTCTAACCTCTGACAAGCTTCTCTAATTCCAGTGCTATTTATTTACTTATTTACTACTTCCAATTTTCTGAACTCAACAACACCCTTTGTTTGTTGTTCATCATTGTTTGCTCCAATTTCTCTATCAGAGTTTGGTCTTCACGCTCCAATGGTTCTCTCAGTCTCAGAAGCAATTATGTGACTATTATATATGTTCATTGGAGAGTGAACAACACACGCTCAGGTTTTGCCTTGACTTGATCATGGTGTCTTCTTTACCTTGGGAAGAGTCAATGCCACCCCAATCAGACACGCCCTCACTCTATCTCTGATTATATCAACCAAATACATCATTTGCTATTTGAATTATTTCTTAATTGTTTGTTTGGTTATGTTATATCCCACAAGTTTTTCTTCCATCTTTATTCTCAAAGGTTCTTCCTTTACGATTATCCAAGGTATGTGTAATTTATTAGGATTGTGGGTGTGATGTTAACCAAGGAGAAAGAAAAAAAAGGAGGTTTTTTTGATGGGGTTTTTTTCTTCTTCAAATCTAAACACTCAACTACTTAATTGACATATTTTATAATGTTTAAAAATTAAAACTTTTATATATGATTAAAGCTTTTACATTTTTTAATTTTGAAGAGTTTTTCAAAATTATGAAAACAGAAATATATGATGTGTGAGTAAAATCATTGATGTCTAAATATTTCCAGGTGATATACATGTTTAATGATATTTTTATTTTTTTTTGTTATTTCAGTCTTTATGCACTAGGAATAGGCCCACCCATGAAACACTTTTACAAAAGTAAAAGTTTTTTTTAACAATAGCTTTTATAAAAGTTGCTTGTTTTGTCTGAAGTAGAAAAGGAGTTTTTGGCTTTTAAAGTTTTAAAATAATAAATTAATAAATTTATACAGTTATCCTTTAATTTACAATCAAAGGTACCGCTAGCTGAGATATATCTTATAATTTGTAGATGGGTATTTGTTAAGAAAAAAAAATTTATATATATTAACTGAAATGTATTTATGCACTATTATCTTCTTAGTAATGTATTATTGGTAATATTAGTTTATAAAAGGTGATTTTTTTTATCCATGTACAATCATAAACACAATCTGTTTTGTTTTTTCTTCTGCAAATAGCTTTTTTAAAAGTATTTTTGCTGCACTTAAAAATAGTATATAACAGACAGCTCACGACTCTGCTGAATAATTTCCCACATTTTCAATCAATTATTGTACTCTTTGACTGAATCACCTAACATGTTGGTCTAGTTCATAGTTATTTTATATTTATCATCAGATTAATGTGTCAATTTATACAGTAATTTTAACAAAATATAATTGATATCAAGTTCTTGACTGATACTGTAGAAGTAATTTCATAATCTATATGTGTTGCATGTTTTAGAGAATGGATACCAAACTGTTCCATATTCACGTTAAATCATGTATTAGTACGTGTGGATAGAGTTTAGATTTTTCACTGATCTTTTGGGTGCTGTCATTTATTGAGCATTAAACATATATTATATTGGTACTTTAAATATTCTTTTAATATATTTTAAAACATCAAAATTAATGATAATCAGTATATTATAAAGACACAGTAGAAAAATAATAAAAAAAACCAGCAAAGAATCTAAATTAGTGTTATTGTAAGTTATCATTAAATATGTTGTTTTACACAAAAATGTGTGTGTTGTATTGAATATGTTTACATTGTTTTCTTTTATGATAAACAAGAAGAAACTGGTCATGTTTCTTCCATCATCACTGTTTTTCTCTTATTAGGTGGGAATGGATTTGCATGCAAGGTTACTTCATCTAATCTCAAGAATGTTCTTTCTCCATGCTTCTTTGAATTGACATGATATTGAGTTTTGCTTATTTCTAACACCCTTTTGCTTGTGGAAATAATGAAAAATATATGATAACATAAAATATACACTGCAATAATGAATCAATGATTTTTCATGTTTCATCATTGTGATCTCTTAATCTCAAAGGACAAATTGCCAATCCACCAACCTGAGAGAGAAAAAAAAAAGAAAAGAAAAGCATGATAACTTAGCCACCTAATTTAATAAATTAAAAAGCAAAAACTGACCCTCCACCCCTAAATTTAGGAAGAATCAAAGAACACCACAAAAAATATATACATATAAAGCAAAATGAATAAACTTCCAATTAATTTTTCTTTGCCTCATTATGTATCTGTGGTGATTCAAACATGGTATAAAGGGAACAATACTAATTCTTCCTACCACTATCACTATCACGTTCAATGTTCTGATCTCAAGTTCGTCTATCAATATTATTAGTATTAAACACTATATATTTGAAGTATTGTCTGTCTGTCCTGAAACGTAGAGTTTTATCATGATTTTGTTCTTAAAACGTGTTTTGGAGAGTGAGAATATTTAAACCGTTTTTTACCTCGATGTCTAAACGATACAAAACTATTAGACGTGGTAGCAACACTAAGATTACAAAACAACTTAAACGAAAAATCTTACTCTTAAGAAATCCTTAGCAGAACTAATCTGTTTGTACTGAAACATCTTGGTTGGACAAAGATAATTTGTGTCTCTTAGGAGCAGCACAAGAGGTTTGTTTAATGGGTGGTTAGCTTTTGTTTCCCGGTAGTAGTGCAGAATTAATTTAAGGTAATTAAAGCTTAGAAGAAAACACAGAAAATCACCTTGATTTTGCATTGCACACATATCAGTATATATGAAGTGGCTTGCACGCTCCTTTTGCATGTGATCTGTCTCCAACTTTGGCCAAAATGTTAAGTATTCTGCTTCCAATATCAAACAAAAGACACAAGGTTTCAATTCCTCTGGGACCACTCTCTCACACTACCCCTTTTGATTTTTTGTGTGAAGATAGTGACTTCTTTTATTAGTAGTACTTGTAGTAGTTGTTACCACATTAAAGAGATGCAATCATGGCGCAAAAACCCTGAATCTTTTCTTTATTTTCTTCTTTTCAATATTCATGTGTCTGAGATAAGCTCTTAATGACTAGTGCAAATTCAAATCTTTCTGTTACTCTCTTCTTTCCCTTTTTTGATCTCAAGTAATTGATTTTTGGAATGTACTTGCCATATACTATCTCTTTTTCTTAACCCTAAATTGAACTTGGACTACCCAAATGATGGTATATGCATGCATACGGGGTATCTATAGTTACTTTTCCAAATGAGTTGGAATCTACTAACGACATTCTCTACATTTTAGATTTAAATTTGCTAGTTATGAAAAGCTCCATTCTTGGCACATGTATGCCACATGAACTCAACATCACGGCACCAAGAAGATCTGTATTTAAACTTTGCTGCAATATATTCGAAGTTTTTAATTATAAATGTCTAACACCAATCATAGTATATAACTTCATATTCATGGAATTTGTCGATGAACTAAAAAATTTTGTTAAAGATCAAGTGTGAGTTGAAAATTTCAAATTAAATAAAAGCGAAAAGTTGAGTGGTATATAAAAAAAAACAAAATTTGCAAACATTAGGTTTTAAGGTTTTATGTTGAAAGAGTGTCAGCTCTCTTGTACATATAACTCGTACCTTAAATCAATCTTCCCAAATTATTCTCAGGAAAAAAAAACTCTAACAACAATATCAAAGTCATTAGTTTATCTTGATGTTCTACTCAAACGCATATGCAGACGGAAAGTGTTAAGGAGTGGATTTAAACCTAACTCAACTCTACAAAATTGGTTTGTCTTATTTCTAATCGACGTGAGATCTCTACAACATACCTCTCACACTAAAACATATATATCTCGAACATGGGATGAAATATAGAAATAGTAATAGATGGTCAAATAATGGGTGGAAAATAAATCCAACAAGCAATAAATCTCTCACCACTAAAAAATACAATAGACCCAACAAACAACAAATCTTGTTACGATAGACTTTAATTCCTATTTTAAAAAGTAAATTTTAATCTTTAATCCAAACTTACAATTTTAACTTATAAAGTAAAATTTATATTTATTTAAATGATCTTTAATCAACGTGAAATCTCCAAAATAGAATTAAAATCATTAAGAAGATCTTTCTTTTATGATTTATGCTATTCATTTTTTCCACATACACATGATAGGTAAGAATAAGGTGAAAAGTGATATACATTTAAACAAAGATGATGTAAAGCGATATGTGAACGAATTAAGTACAAAAATATTTGGAGTTTATTTTTTCACAGATGAAAATAATCTTCTAAAAAATGTAATTAAACTGGAAAAAGAAGGAGGAACATTTATGCACATATTTGTTACTACTTGTCACTTATTTCCGCAGTACAGAAAAATATATTAGTGTTATTATTATAACAAGAATTAAAAAAGGTTGAAATTACCCTTAATTATCACAAACTAAATTCAGTAGAGTTAAACATGGTTGGTGACTTAGCTTTATTCCAGTATTAACTCCATATTGTACTGCTTGAAGCTTTTTCTGTTTGTAATAAGTAAAAACTAAAATCCCAATATTGCACTCTGCACATCATATCTATCTTTCACCTTTTCTGATTGCATAACACAGATAGTGTTGAAAAGGTGGCAGCTTTTTCCTAGTCATACACTGTGATCATATTACTGTAAAATATGAACAGAAATTAAAATAAAGTGTTGAAAATAAGTTATACATCTCTCTCTCCCTCTCTACCAATCATTGTTATGATTCTTTTCTTATCACTTTATCTTTAATAAAAGTTATGGCAACACTTTATACAGGTTTATATTCATTTATACACAGAGGGTGCTTATATACACTTTTGCAGTATTGAAAAGATGATTAAAAACAGTGGTGGTGATGATGAAAAAATATTGAAAAAAATGAGAAGATAATAAATAGAGAGAAGAATGAAAGAAAAGTGATGAGGTACAAGTAAATGCAATTAATGAGTGTTGTGTGGTAAAAGAGAAAGAAAAAGAGAAAAAGGGGGAATGAATAAGATGCCGTGGGGTGTATCTGGTTGAGTGAGTGCACATCATTTTCCAAAGTTTTGTCGTTTCTGACTACAAATAATATCCATTTTCAGACACCTCAACGACAACTCTCTTTAATACAATACTTCAAAACAAAAAGGACTTATTATTGCAACTTGCAACCCACACTCTTGTTTTATTCACCAATTTCCTCTTTTGTTCTCTTAAACACTGTCTTTAGAAACTGCCACAAAAATATTACTATGAGACTATTTAATGTTTATTTACATATATGTTTTTTAGTCGGTTTAACAATTCAGTTAATTTTATAAATAGAGTTCTGTCGAGAATAATTTAAGAACAATTCAAAGTATTGTATTGGATAAAATAGACAAAATTAAATATTATATAAAAATAAAAATTCATAACATAATTGTCTTAGGGTCTTAGGTAAAAGTGATATCAAAATATTTTATATGTGTAAGACTAATGTCATATATATATATATATATATATATATATATATATATAGAACCACAATATTTCAATGATTATAACCCTCGTATAAAATATAATCTAACAGTGGTATAAAAACTGATGGTTCAGAATGACAAACTACATAACCATAATAAAAAGGGGTCACACTATTGTCTTAAGTTTTTTTTTTTTTCTACTTGTTCATCATTTTTCTTCGATAAGAGGTTTTAGAATTGAAAATTTAGTATTAGTGAGAGATTCATGGATATTGTATGATTTTTGTATCGAAAGTTTTCTTGACATATAATCAAACAAGTTTTGATGAACCATGATACAAATTAGAAATATTTATGTTTTGAAATGGTTTTACTTGAAATGATGTACCGATGTAAATGGAGTCACACTTAAGATTAAAAATAAAAGTATAAGTTTCACATCGAATAAATATGAAAAAGTTATATAAATATAAATAAAAAGTCCTGTTCATTTGTGAAAACTAATTTCTTTTACTTATTATTTTATTTTAAGATGTTTATGATTAATGATATATAGTTTCGATTGTGTAGTTTTTTATATTAATTGGTGAGAAACAAGAATACATTTCTTTCATTTTTTCAATCGATTATTTATTGATTAAGTAAGCGTCAACATCAATGTTAAAACTCCCGAATGGTTTAATATAAAATACTAATACGAGGCTAAATCTTTAATTACAAATCATTTTGAGAGATAATGACAGCTTATTAGGTGGTCTTCTGTCTAATCCAACTAACTCACTTTTTTTGTCCAAACAATCTTTATTTTTGACCAAAAATAAAAGATTATTTAAAGTGCTGCCAGTGACAAAGTTTTTGTTTCATTAATGAAGTTAATCAAATTATTAGAATATTATTTGAGCATATTCTTCTGATATTTTGTATGGATACACTGCAACACTATCACTTTGACTCCACATGTCCATTGGGCTTTAATAGTGTATTGCATTTTTTTTGGGCCTCACTTCGAAATTTACTTTTAAGGATTTTTTTTTGCACCCCGTTTTTTTCCCTCATTTCATAAATACAAAAATTCTCATTTTACCTTTAAAAATGACTTATGGACTGTGCAATTTTGAAAAATATTTATAATCTCAAGACGTTTGTACTTTCAGAACGTGCAATTTATTTATTTTTTTTAAATTGCACAATGTATAAGTAACTTTTTTGCATGAAAAAGATCTTTTAAATTGCATAATACGGAAATAGTTTTTTGCATGAAAAAACTTATGGATCGTGCAATTTGAATGTTTTTTTCTTATGAAAATTTTTCTGGATTACACAATTTGAAAAAAAAAAAAATATTTCAGAATTGTGTAATTTATTTTATTCTAAATTATATAATTTAATTTTTTTAAGTAGTTTTTAGACTGTATAATTCAAAACTTAAAAAAAAAAGATTATATAATCAAAAAAAATTCTTCTAGTCCACATCGAAAATGATAGCGGCAAGGGAGCGATAACAAGGAGGTAGGAGGTGCAAAAAGAAATGCTCCTTTTCTTATTATTTAGCAAATTAAAAGTTATGTTAGAAAACTGTTTTTTGGGTTCAGTTAGATAATTCCGGGCCCAAGATTCAGGGGACGATTTCATTCATGGGCCACTGATCCATAATAGACTCAAAACAAATCGAAAGCTTGAAAAAAAAAGATTGGATTATTAATATGAATGCGAGATTACTAGGCTAAACTCATTATTATTTTAAAAAGATAGTAGTATGATATTAAACTCATTAGACTTTTATATTTTATGTGTAAAGAATATTTCTTTGGCTATATGCAAACAAAACTGAAATTTATATCATTTGCTAAAAGAATTATATTTATTTATCTCATTCACCTTATACTTAAACTTTAATGTAGAACAAACCGAAAAAGGAATTGTTGATCACATTTTTTTTTTTGTAAATTTGTAAATAAGTTATAGATGTAATCGATCATAGTTACACCTAACTAGCTTAATGCTATTTCTTGATTACATTTTCTTTCTTTTGTTCATTTTTTATAATCCTTGACACAATCTGTCCACGGTCATTAATGATTTAATAATTAATATAAATTATATTAATTATTTTATATATAAGAAATAAATATGTATCACTCATTAAAATAACGAGATTACAGAAAATAAAATATGATAACATTTAAAGAAAAATTTAAGGTTACTTGGAAATTTGTTTAATGATTTTTTTTTATTCTAAGATATCTGATGCCTAATATAAACATTTGATAAAGGTACGAAGAGATTTTAGCCTCCTATCTTTTCTTTGTTTATCCATTGCAGCCATTATGAAAAGAAAATTCAAACTACCATTACTTAAATGGAGTTCATGATTTAATGTTCTTCACACGTGTGCCTTTAAAAACGGATTTGATGCACGTTGTAATATACAGATTTGCATATATGCAAATTTGATAGAATAAATAAATAAATATATATATATATATATATATATATATATATATATACTTAGAATATTTTTTACTTTTTTAATCTTAGATTTCAGTATCTTAAAATAAATAAATAAAAACTTATTACAAACATATCAATTAAAAAACATAAAAACTAATAGCTTATTATTTTTTACAAATGAATAAGAAATGTGAAAAAAAAATATTAAAGTAAATGTAATCTAGATTTATGCATGTAAATATATGATATAAATAGAATATTAAATAAAGATGATTTAGTTATATCATAAAATTTTAATTAAATTTTATGATTTTTACAAATTTTGATATTTTTTAATTGATTCTTATTATATTTTTACTTTAGTACTTTTTTTTTTTCAATTGAGAGTCCATATTATTTACTTTTTATGTTAACAGGATATTTTTGTTTTGTTGTATTAGCTATTTGACTCACTTGTTGCATAACAAGGATAATCATCTCTTTTTGTTATTATAGATATCACTATGGAAGTTACTAAAAAGCATGACATGAGTGGTGTTGTTTTTTTGTTATACTATAATTTTATATCAACTAACAAACTTTTCATTTTAACATAAGATTAAATATATTTTTGGTATTTTATTTTTTAATGACCCAATTTTGATCTATTTTAACCTTCCAACTTAAAAAATGTATGAACCTATTTATTTTAACTAAATTTTGTTTAGTTTATTTGACATTTCAAATATGTTTATCACCTAACATTGAAGTGAAAATGTGTCAAACAATGTAAAAAAACCCAAATGGTCATCAAGTATCGAAAATAGATTAATTTTAATTTTTACCGAAAGTTAAGGAACCAAAAACATATTTAACCATGTATATTAAGCAACATAATTAGACAAAACAACACTTACACTGATCAACACACAAAAGACTTTTAATATTCGTTATTTTTGCCTTTTGACATCTGTTCAAGGTTCGTTGTCATAGTGGGAGACCATTGACGTTTGTTGCAAGGACAACAAACGTCAATTTGTGGGGTTTTTTCTTTTAATTTTGTGCAAATATTTTTCTTTATTGAAACAATAGGAAATCAATATACAATGCAAGAATATGTCACAAAAATTTCCAAAATTTTCTAAGTACTGTGAGTACCTCAAATAAAGCTATATGAAAAAAATGGTGAAAAATACTACAAAAAAAAAAAACCCTTATAATATGTGACTAATTTGAAGTTATGACCACTTGAAGTTTTTCATCCCTAAAGTTTCACAACTCTGAACTTGTGACCAATATCTTAAACCTGAAAAAATTTAGTCAAAACATAAAATGCAAAAACGCAACCTTTAGGACACACGTGAATGAAAAAATCAACCTTAATGCAAAAAGTAATAAAGGAGAATGAAAGCTTGAGCCTAAACGAGCATCACAATAGCAAGATGAAGTGAAATGGGTTGAAGAACTTCCGCCTACAAGTTTGTCATTGTCGTTGTACTTTAGAGGTTTCCAACAAATGAGAAAGAAAAAAATGAGAGAGTTGACACTCTTTTTGAGAATTTAGAAGGCAAATTAATGTCAGACCCTCTCAAAACATACGTTTAAGGACGTCAGACCTAGGGTTACCAGACGTTAAAAGGCGTCATACTACCATAAGTTCGATGTAAAATTTGAATTTGACGACTATTATAAGGACGTTTGACGTCAATTTTAACAAAATATTTACAAAAATGTTGCTAATGTTATAATTTTTTTTTACACTAGTGTTACCTCACAAAAAAAATAATAATAAAATTTCAATTAAACGTGCTCAAATTTAAAAAAAACTAAAAAAACAAAAACAATATAAATAGCACTCCATGTTTCATGTTTTGACACGTCCCTCATTTTATTTGCAAAATCTAAGTTGGTTGACCCGTCCTGTATAAAATATGTAGGTTAACATTTTTGAACCATTTTTGCAAAATATATGGCCTGAAACTTTTATTTTTTAATTTTGTCATTTTTAATTAACAATTATAATACATCGTGTAAAAAAACATAAAAAAAGCATAATTTAAATGTAACCTATAAAATATTTGTTTAAAATAAAATAATATTCATTTATTAATTTTTCAGATTTGTGGTTATTAAATTTTTTATTAAAATTATTAAAAAAATATTAATTATAATTTATTTATCTTAATAATAACTCTTATACTTATAATAATTACTAATCACCTTGCTCCTTCTTAATATTATCTTCCTATTTAATACTAAAAACATATAATTTCATTTAATAATTTAAATATTTGTGGACTATATTGTCAAGTTGCATTGCATGAGAGTCAAAGTGAACCAACTAACTCAAAGACTTATCACTTCCGATTTTTTCTCCTGGACTTGGACACCACGTCACATCTTGAATACACCCCATAATCATAATCATAGTACTATAAAATTAATAACAATACACCCCAATAATTATAGTAAGATAAAGTTAAAGACAATTGTACTATGCTTTTTATTTTGTAATTTTTTTATATAATTTAATGTAAATAATTGAATATCTTAAAGAATAATAATAATAATAATACACTAATCAATTATTTATACTAAATTATGTCAAAGAATAAAAATTAAAAATTAAAAAAATAGATGTGAAAATATAATTTTCCTAAAATATAATTTTCCTAAAGTTAAATATTATAATTTATTTATGTTTCTAGATTTAAATATTAGGTACACTCCATAATTACATGAAAGAGACATAACCCTAACGCTCATGAGCGTAAATTTGCGATGAAATTACGGATATCAATACAACTCAACGTGAAAATCAATACAATTTATATGTTTTAATACAATGATGCAAAGATTTGTGGAGAAAGACTAATAAATATAATAAAAGATATACATATTTATATGTTTTAATACATTTATATATAATACATTTATAAAAAATAATAAAATATAGTAAAAAAATAAATTATGATAAATTCTAGAGTTTCTTGAGATGTAATATTTTCACGTAAATTAATCGCAATTTAATATTGATTTTTGCACTGAGTTTTTATAATACAACAAGTAAATATTCATATTTTTTTAAAAAAATTCACTTTCAAATATTTAATATTTTTCTATAGGAAATCATATTAGTTTATCAAGGAAGTTTAATCGAAATTCATTTCTAATGCCAAAAACATTATTTTCAATGAAGTTACAAAATGTCTCATCATTGGTAACAATTTTCTCTTTTATTTCTTATTTCATTGAACCCAAACACACTAATGGCTTGAATAGAAATAGAACGTTAGTTAAATTATTAAAATGTCCTCTCAATAATTATATATGATAAATCAATTTCAATTATAATTAAAATCTCTATTCAATAGATCTTGTTATGAATTAAATTCAAAATTCATCCTTAAATTTCAATATCGGCACATTTTTTAATGATTATTTTACTCTCCTCTATTTTTCAATTAACTATTTACAAATGTTATTACGGAAGTCAAATTTCATAACTTTTTCACAATTGAAAATAGTACTATAATAACTTGATAATATTTTTTTATCAAAATTAACAATCAAAATCTTAATTTCTTCTTTTACAGTGTTTTAAATCGAAGTAGACTTGAATTGAGAGAAATGTAAAATGCGTTGACAAAAACAGCACTCCTAATGTATGGTGTACGAATGTTCTAGAAAATTAGGTAACAACCAATTTACCACTTCTTCTCCGTAGCCTTCTCATTTTCATCATTATAAACGTGTATGTGCTGGCGACCGTGTTGAAGTTATTTGCTTTCAAAATTGTCCTTTAAACTCAAACTAGATTTTTTTAAAAAAAATTTTATAAAATGACAACTTTAATAAAAATAATAATTTTATTACTTTTGTTTGAATTTATAATTAAATTCATTTCCAATAGTAATATCATACAAATTTATTAAAACAATTAACAATATAACCAACGTCTAAAAAATACGTAATATTTTAATTTTACAAAAATAAAAAATATATAAAAACTTCATTCAAGTTTAATTACATATTAAAATTAAGTAATACTTACTAGAGATAAAAACACGTATTTAATTATTTTAAATATTAATGAAATTAAAATAAATTAATAAAATTAAAGTGTTTTACTAAAATTATCATTTTTTATTATGCTAAAAATAAAATAAAATAAAAAGATATATTTATGTATTGAATTGACTATTTATTTTAAAAGAAAATAAATCAATAATTATTGCTAACAAATTTTATGGTCATTCGAGTTTTGTTACATACACCATTCTTATGTGGTTATTTGTTTTAGATTTCATGTCGATTAGAAATAAGATAAATTTAAAGTATATATGTATTTTGTAAGTTGTAAGTCGATTTTGTGAGAATTGAGTTAAACTTAAAGTCTGTTTCTTAACATATTATCAATCATGAGTTTAAATATATCATAACCAGATTTGTTGTTTGTTTGACCTATTATTCCACCAGCTATCCCATCTTATACAATAAATTAACACATGTGAATGACTTAAGAAACTCCTTTCTTCTTTCATTCATGATACCCTAACCAAGGTCTTTATTTATTTAGAGTTCAAACTCACCAAGAGTTGAATGAATTCTTTCTTGATTAATCATTAATCCCACAAGAATTTAATCATACCCAATAATCATTCAACTAACATCATAAAATGTTAGAGGTTTGATATCAAAGTATAATAAATAATTTGTTAATATTCATAATAATCTCAAGTATAAGAAAATTATATATTTCTTCAAAAGAACTTTCCATTGATAATTTAAGGGTAAATATTTAACCATTTGAAAATTCTTCTTCGAATCAGTTCAATGGTCATATCTCTATAAGGACCATTTATGTGTGCAATTTAAAAATGATATCTTTTAACCTTTATCTTATAAAGACCATTACACACAAATTGATATATCTGGATCAATGATGTTTTATCCTCAATAATATCATGATCAAGAACAATTTAAATTAAAATTATATAAAATTTATTTCTTATCATTATAATCTTAAGAAGTATTTAATTTTAATTAAAGATATTATTGTATGAATTCAATAAATATAACAATGAAATTATAATAAATTCTTTTTTATCATTACTAACACTCAAATCCAACAAAAATTGAAAATGCATAAAATTGATGTATACATATGACATCATGGTTGAATTGAGTTTGTTAATTTAATTTGGAATGTAGTAATAGTATGACAATATATATTTTACACAATAAGTCACATCCTACCTTTTGAAATATCTTGCAGAAAAGAAAACATTTGTATCACTTTGATGAAAAAAAAAACATGGTGTATAACTTTTGTCTAAAAACACATGGTGCATTACTGTGGTCCAAACAAAAAACACGGTGTATAACTTCTGTTTAAAAAGATACGGTGTATAAATTTTGTCTAAAAAACACGTATGATTGTTTAAGCACATGAGAAATTTAAGTTGTCATTATCAGTGGAATGTTCACTGAACCATTCATCGTTCGATAAACCGGACAAATACATGGTTGTTAGTCATAGAAACACGCAACACATTAGTACCTAAAAAAATATGACCTTTTTTTGTTTTGTTTTGTTTTTTTTGTAGTAAGTTCTGCACAGCACGTATTTTTCGCTGAAAGCAATTGTGCTCAAGTAAAGTATCATAACCTCCAAATTCTTTGGATACAAAAAGTCATCAAATTTAAATAAATTTTTATTCAATAGCATTTTTAGTCTCATTTAATATTTTTTCTTTATTAATATTTGATTTAATGTCATTTTTAAGTTTCATCATTAATTTATCCTTATATTTGGTTTTTTTTCTTTATAATTATATTTTTAACTTAATTGAGTTTTAATATTTGTTAAATTAGTGAAATTAATAGCAATTTTGTTTCTACAATTTTTTTCTGATTCATTTGAGTTCTTACACTTTTTACATGTGGACAATATTGTTTGTCTTTTTTGTTGATGTCTTCTTTCATAGATCTTGAAAATGAATCCAAAAGTTACAATTGGGTTCATATGTCCATTTTCACAATATATAAAAACGAAAATTTTAAATTTGAAAAAGAACACGTAATATTGAGTAAAATAAATTATAAGCCTAAATTAAAAAAAAATACTAATTAAGTTTTTTTTATTAAACTTATATGTGATTACTTTTCGGACAATATTATCACCGCACCTATTTAATAGAACGATTACATCGACTTCATTTAACAAATATCAATATTTAATTGAGGCAAAAACAATATAAAGAGCGAAACAAATCATATTAACAATTAAGTGTAATATTTATACTTTCTAAAAAAAGTGGTCTCTTGTACTAAATAATAATTAATGTTTATACCATATTTTTCTTATTTTGCTTTTGAAATTAGACTCTCTCTCTATATATGAATTAAAAAAATATTAAATCACTATTAGGAACATAAAAACAAAAATTACTATTACACCTAAATTTTTTGTAAAGCAGTAATTAGTCATAAGTGGAGAAAGTTATAAAAATAAAACACAATTAACTATAGTATGAAAAATAATTTATTAGGCATATGTTTTTTGATTGTTTTTAGTATTTACCATTTTATTTATTATACTAAAACAAAAATTAATATAATATATTTAAAATAAAAATTAAAAATATATTATTTTAATGATCACATTTTTTACTTAAATTTATTTCATCTATATAATCTCAATTTTCAATTTTGTTTCTTTCTTTTTCATTTTCTTAAATCTATCCTTGAATCCAAACAAAATAAAATCACCAAATCAAAATATATATAACACATAGAGATGTTAATGGGGCGGGTAGAGTATGGGTAATAGCTCTCTCGTACCCTACCCACTGGATAAATATCCGCTCTGTATCCGTATCTATATCCACGCGCACTTGCGGATATTTACAAAAGAAAAATTTAATATTTAATAAAAAAAATTAAACATAAATTCAAATAAAAATATAATGCATAAATTTCAATAAAGTGAAACTAACTCATTTAAAAAATGTTGAATGACAGTTTACAAATAAATGCAGATTTTTTAAAATCAACTGATAAAAAATAATTCATTCAAAATCAATGTGTTAATGTTTTAATATTTTTTTTTAATTTAAATTAGAGTATAGCGGGTAGGAGTATCCACGGGTACGGATACTAGAATACCCGTACCCACCCTATTAACATACGTGTATAAAAAAATATTCATACTCGTTACCTACAAATATCTATTTTCAATATTCATTTCCTATCCATTATAAATTTCATCCGTGAATACTTACATATACAAATTTTTTGACGTCCCTAATAGCACACGTTCACATAAGAAGAATACAAAGACACATACCGAACCTGAGAAAAAAGACCTCCATAAAATAAAAGCCTTAAAAGTATTATGAATTAGCGTTGTTACCTGCATTACATAAGTCACATATATAAGTATTTTATATAGAAAATAATTATCTAACTTCTTTTTATTATCCTATGGTTATGTGTTACTCTTTAGCAATTACCTAACAATTGTGTTCACTGTTAGTGAATTATACATCTATAATGAAATTCACTAAATTTTGAATAAATTTTCTTAACCTCTTATCTTTTTACTGTATTCATTTTTAGTTCCTCTGATCTTTTGAAGGATACACAACCTTATAATTTTATGATTTAATGTGAAATAAATCAAATTGGACACTACTGAAAAAACTCATTTTTTTTTGTCAATTTTGTTTTGATTTTTTTTTTCAGGAAATACTTACAAATCTTGTTATATAAAAAAAATTGCAGAAAATTACTGTCAATTTTTTTACAAAATATTTTGTATAAAACATATTTCGCAACAAATTTTATAAAAGATATTTATAAATTTTATAATTTGTTAAAAAATAATAATCCACGAAGGAATTATCTTCTAATTAAGATTCTTAAAAAAAATAATAAGAAAAAGTTTTTTTTTACAAATTTTTTTAACAAATTTACAAAAAAAAATTCATCTAATATAAAAAATTTTAACGTAAGAGTTGAACTATCCATAATATGAATTGTGTAAGAAATTATGAGGGAAAAAGTCTTACATTTGAATAAAAACAATAAAAATTAAAGATGAATGATATTAATGAATAATTAATAATAATATACAAAAGAAAAGATCTTGCAACTTGACTTAAAATTTTAGATTAATAATAATGTCAGATTTTTTATACATAAGTTAGATCAAGTCCTTTTAGGTGGAAATATTAGGTTCTTAAGAACTAATTAATTGCAAGAATTCTGCATTTTCAAAATAGATAGTGAGGAGATCCATATGATAAAAGATTCTCTTACTCTCAAACCACTAAAAATTTAAAAAATATTTGTATATAATAATATATAATGACTGATAACTTTTTTTAATGATTCGTCTTTATAGTGTTAATATATTAGATCATAAACAAAATAAGGAAAATTATTCTTTAACACTAACTTTTGTACACAGTACTTTTATAATAAAATATTATATTAACATAATAAAAAATATTACAATAAAATAATAATTTATGAAGTGTGAGTGTTGAATGTAATAGAAAAAGTCAGTATCCGAGTACCACTGATAAAATGGAATACAACATATATATCTATATATATATATATATATATATATATATATATATATATATATATATATATATATATATAATATTTTTATTTATAATATAT
>Ga0099822_1002823_pt1 | contig 21925 bp, 10 predicted proteins | sample CowpeawhiteBW_FD_76839 | JGI IMG/M metagenome (GOLD analysis project Ga0099822, IMG submission 76839) | Root nodule microbial communities of legume samples collected from California USA - Cow pea white BW | ecosystem: Host-associated > Plants > Roots > Nodule | place: USA: California | collected... | reverse complement strand
GTATAGTACTCGTGTCCTGGTTTGCTTTGTTTTTTTTTGAAATATGAAATTTTTTTCTTCCTTTTGTTTTTTTTTTTTTTTTTTTTCAATGTAATGTATTGATTATTGGCAGGAATTTTCATCTGATATGGGAAGTCGAACTGTGAAGCGTATTGCTGATGTTTCTAATCTTAGAAATTACCAGTTTCCACAGGTTACTTTCTTTTTCCTTCTGTGTTCTGATTATTTTTGTGAGTTCTACAGTGACATTTTTCTGACTGTTCCTGTCATTGTATCTATATAATTTAAATTTATCTTATTTACAATTCTTTTAATGTTAAATACCATGATGTCAGGTAGTATTCTGATATTTTTAACTCCTTTTCAGGATGCCGGCCCCATGGCCCATCCAGTGCGACCACATTCTTATATCAAGGTTAGAATATGAAAATCATTTCCCCTCATCCTTTTTCTCCAAAAATATATTTTACCGTCATTCCCCTTAATATATGTGCTTCTAAGTTTTTGTTCATATTTTTTTTTTTCTATGTTGACAGATGGACAACTTCTACACAGGCATGCCATATTAACAGAACTTAAATAATTGAGTCAATTTCGTATTTGAAAATTTTACTATATTATGTAATAATTTGCTGTGCTCTACTGATTTATCTATCATTTTGCCCACACATGTGGATTAATTTCTGATGTGGCCCTATTGTCTATGTCAATATATAGTTACGGTATGTTTCAGATTCTTTGGTTGTGACGTTTTTGTCTCTATTTTTTTCTCATTAAGCTATTGAATTGTTTATAATGATGTCGTTCTTTTCTGCAGGTCTATGAAAAGGTTTGACCATAATCACTACTGTTTTTAGTCCCTCTACATCCTTCTCTGTGGCATTTTGTTCTTATGATCCTATGTAACAGGGGGCTGAAGTTGTCAGAATGTACAAAACCTTATTAGGAAGTCAAGGGTTCCGAAAAGTAAGAATGTTTATCTAATGCCTATAACAACCGTGTTACCTGCAATGTCTTAATTTAAAGTTCAACTCTTACAAACTCCGCATATTTCAGGGCATGGATCTTTATTTCAAGAGACATGATGGTCAAGCTGTAACATGTGAAGATTTTTTCTCTGCCATGCGGGATGCAAATGATGCTGATTTTGCAAATTTCTTGTCATGGTGTGTATTTATGGCTTCATTTTTTTCTCACTGCTATCTTATACTAATTTGTATTAACTTACGAGCTAATGTTCAGGTATTCTCAAGCTGGGACCCCTGTTGTGAAAATAAACACTTCTTATAATTCAGAAGCACATACTTTTTCTTTGAAGATTAGGTACACAAACAAAACATCAACTTTTGGTTTTTCCTTTTTGATTGGGTGATTTAAAGGTATATTAGCCTTGGATTTTATTTGTGGTTGTCTTTAGTATGTTTGATGAGGACATTTTTGCAGTCAAGAGATACCGCCAACTCCCGGACAATCAGTTAAGGAACCCACGTTCATTCCTGTTGCAGTGGGTTTGCTTGATTCCAAGGGCAAGGACATACTTCTTTCAAGTCTTTATCATAATGGGACTCTGCAATCTGTTTCAAACAGTAATCAACCAGTCTACACTACAGTCCTTAGAGTCACCAAGGTTATTTATAACTTCTGTCTCATGTTTATTTGAACTTTGTAAGTCATTTTTTAAAACCAGACCTGCACGAAATTAGTTTAGACACAGTCGAAGGATTAATGATTTAACAGTGGTCGAACCAGTATTAATTAAATAGTTCATGAAATAATATTAAATAAGTACAATATTATAAGTTTGTAACAACAAAAACTAAATAAAACATCATTATATATAGTCTCAAGATTCAAAGTATATATAAAACTCCAAATGAAATATATCATAATAGTTGAGTTTGAATTTTAATAAAATACATCAATGCCCTGTTATAATAACCAAGTTTACATGTAGAATACAAAATAAAATGACAGATTAATAATATAAATGAGTAAAAGTAAATTATGTTTTATAAAATTGATAAAATAATTTATACCTAGTTGTAATATTCATTAAATATGTGATTTCTTTATCTTTAAAACATAAATTAAAAATTGAAAGAAAATTACATGCGATTTTCTTTATGTTTAAAACATATCATATCAAATTAAAAATTACCACAAACTTGTTCGTTCAAACTTGTTCTCAGAACTGGTTGGTTGGTTCTCAAAAATCGTCCGTATTTTTCTGAGGTCATGGATTGGTTACCTGGCTGGTTCCCAATAACACTGGCCAAACTGTGGTTTTAAGGTTGTCAGGCAGGTTTTTAACATGTACTCTGTAGCAGGTGGATAATATACAGTTGCAATTTCCACCCTTCTTCCCTTTCTTCTCTTCAAGGGAAATAACTACTGTTTGACAGTGACTTCATTAGTCACTACTGCAATCTTGAACTTCTTTAAGGTTGAGGAAATTCTAATGATTTGCATTATTCTTAATTTTACACCTTTCAGAATATGTAGGACTATTCCGTCCAGAACTGAAATATTAAAGCTATTTTCACTGGAATTCCCCCGGAAATCCTACCCATTGCGAACTGTTTTAGGATGGGAATGTACGGGGATGGAAGTTGTCGCTTGGTCTCCGTCACCAGAAATATTTTCTACTTTATGGTCATTGATGGACTCAACACATTTTTCAAAATTTTCTGTATCTATATTATCAGTTTCTTTTTTTGCCACCCCAAATAGGCTTATGATCAGTCAATGACTCCAAACACTGACCTTTTTCCTCTTTTAATGAACAAATTCATTTAGCCAGTTATCTCCTCCTCATGCCAAATTGTAGCATTCTCATCATTCATCCATTCTTTAAAATTTACAAATGTTTTTTTCCTGCGTTTTCCCCACTGAAGTTTTCTGGATCCATTACCTTATGTAGTTAAATTATGAACATATAGTTATTCTGACATCAGATATACTACAAAGTAAAAGTTTCACTTGTTTCATTACATAGTACGTTCATGTTAAATAACTGTGTTGAATAAAAATGGCACAGAAATTGTAATTATTTACCTATGTACCCAATATTGCATAACTTATGTCCCAGTAGCCGTAGGTTTTTGTTGAAATGGAATAAGATGCAGAGCATGGGTAAGCTTTTTGATATTCGTGACTAACTGATAATTTTATTTGTATCTGGAGTAGAAAGAGGAAGAATTTGTATTCACTGATATATTTGAGAGGCCTGTTCCTTCTTTGTTACGGGGATACAGTGCTCCTGTTCGTCTGGAATCTGATCTCACTGAGAGCGACCTGTTTTTCCTGCTAGCTAATGATTCTGATGAATTCAACCGGTTTGTCTCCTCTGAAGTTGCATTTTATTCTTTTTTATTTGATAGCTCAATTGGAATTTGTTGAATAGCTGATTCAAATGATTCAGTTGGGAGGCCGGACAAATTTTGGCACGAAAGTTGATGCTCAACTTGGTGGATGATTTTCAACATAACAAACCATTGGTTTTGAATCCCAACTTTGTTAACGGGTTCAAAAGTATTCTATGTGACTTAAGTCTGGACAAAGTATGCTTAGCACAATGTTTTCTCTGTAATATTCTTTTGTTGATTAGTTTTTATCATATTATTTCACTAATTGAACTTTATGCTCTTTTATCATCTAGGAATTTGTGGCAAAGGCAATAACTCTGCCTGGGGAAGGAGAAATAATGGACATGATGAAGGTTGCAGATCCAGATGCTGTTCATGCTGTTCGGACTTTCATCAGGAATCAGCTTGCAAGTGAACTGAGATTAGAGTTCTTTAACACAGTATGACCTGCCCTCTGAAGCAGTCTAGAATTTTAAAAATATCTTCTCTTCATTCTTTGAATATCTTCAATTACCTTTGCAGGTAGTAAATAATAGGAGCACAGAAACATATGTCTTCAATCACCCAAACTTGGCCAGGCGTGCTCTGAAGAATATTGCTCTTGGTATATATATATATATATATATACACGTATCTCTTGCTACATACTAGTATACATTTACATGGATGATTCCAGCAAGATCATTTTCTTTTTTGTAGCTTATCTTGGATGCCTCGGGGAACAAGAATTCACCGAGCTTGCACTGCACGAGTACAAATCTGCCACAAACATGACTGAACAATTTGCGGCTTTGGCTGCCATAGCCCAAAAACCTGGTAAAACCCGTGATGATGTTCTAGCTGATTTTTATGGAAAGTGGAAGCATGATTTCCTGGTAAATATCTCGATCGTTAATGACTAGTTTTGGAATTAAGTTTCTTGTTGTGCTTGTTTTCTCCATTCGTTTCTATCTCGTGTGTTATACACATTAGCGTCCTATTTGGTGGTGAGGCTGGATTAAACTTAAGATGCTAACGATTGTCATACCAACTATTATTTGTGAAAGGCACAGTGCTTGCTTCCTTGTGACGCCTACACTAATTTTTTAAGTCTTCTCTGTTTTCGCCTAGCTGACTACTATTCAATCTCTCAAGTTTGTGCACCTATATGTGTTCATATGTTCAGTTTTATTTTAGAAGTTCTTCCTACCTACTGCTTGATGGTATCCTACAATGGGGTTTCTGTATTACTATTTTATACGTTGCTTGCCTTTCCAGGTGGTGAACAAATGGTTTGCTCTGCAATCAACGTCTGATATTCCTGGTAATGTTGAGAATGTGCGGAAACTGTTAAACCACCCAGCATTTGACCTGCGCAATCCCAACAAAGTGTACTCTCTCATTGGAGGTTTCTGTGGGTCTCCGGTGAACTTTCACGCGAAGGATGGATCAGGCTACGAATTTTTGGGAGAACTTGTGCTGCAACTAGACAAGCTAAATCCTCAGGTCATTTCACATTGGCCTTCTTTTTTAGTTACATATTAGTTCGTTTGTGTGTATTATTATTGCTAGATGATCCTTATGTTGTATTTGACAATTTATTGGTTTGGAGGAATGCAGGTTGCCTCAAGAATGGTGTCGGCCTTCTCAAGATGGAAGCGTTATGACGAAAGCAGACAAAATCTTGCAAAGGTAATGTGATAAGCTTTTATTATTTTTTCACATTAGCTCTCATTTTCTCTTTTTTAATTGAATTGTCGCTGTTGGGTATTAGCTTTGCTGAAAAAATCTGATGTTTTTCAGGCACAATTGGAGAAGATCGTGTCTAGTAATGGACTATCGGAGAATGTGTTTGAGATAGCATCGAAAAGCTTAGCTGTTTGATTGTCACTGACACGAAGAAAACTGCCAAGCTGTCTTTTAGACGGTTATGATATATTTGTGGGGAAACCAATTGCTACAACGATCTCTATCCTGTGCAAGCTTTGGCGCAACAACGGGTGCCTCTCTTTTTGCATGCACCTACACTGATGACCTCTGATATCGATTTCCATAGGATGTTAGTGCTTTACGCCATAATAAAAGGTGAACTAATTGATCTTGGTATTTAAAAACGATTGAATGGATATGATTATACCGTCTTTTTACTTTTGATTGTGTTATTTGTTTCTTTCAACTATTTTAAAAACGGAAGTCTAAAAAGAAACACTGCATTTTGCATTATTCTTTTTGACTGCAATAACACCTTTTGCACCTTCCTCCTAACCAACGTTTGATGCCCGTTTAACAACTCTCATCTACCTGATCCTATATTTCAGACCTAATTGAGTACGTAGTGTGTACCAGAAACATTTATAAAACATAGATGCTTGGTTTGTGTACACAAGTGTATTATTTAGCTGTAGTGAGAAAGTCAAAACAGTTAGTTTTTTTAGCATCTACATCTCCATCTAAGTGTCTCCTCTCCATAAATAAGACTGGTAGCTGAGAGCAAATTATGACATTGGTCGCGATTAATGGCATACATTTACAGAAATTGTCATTTTTGGAGTTGTTACTCTCACTCCATAACACAACATTTGACTAAACTATCAAGTTTGATGAGAACTCAAACTTCATAGCTAATAATTGAAATTTGTGGATCTAGTTCATTATATTAGTAAAATTATTAAGTGACTGATAAAATAACATAATAGAAATAGTATGTTAATGTCAACTTTTGTATAATTTGAATTTATTGCTAAATATATATCTTCGAAGTACTTATAATTCTAGTTCTTACGATTTTTTTTTACAGTCCAATTTAAAATAAAATAAAAAGTATTGTATGAACGGATAGATACTTTGAATGAATATCATAGTTACCCCAAAAAGATACTTTTGGGGTAAAATTATAATAATTGTAATGTTAAATTATCATAAAACTAATTATTATATATCATTATCAATATCTTAAGTAATATTTCTATCTTATCTTAAAATATTAATAAAAATTTACCTTGTGAGTAAAAAGAATATATATATATATATATATATATATATATATATATATATTAAAATTTTACTTTATTTAGTAAAAATTAATATAGTTTAAAGATAAAGAAAGTATAGAGTTAGAATCTAATGTTTTAAAAAATATTATTTACTATCTTTCTATAAACCTTGTATATAAACCATTTAAGGTTGAACAAAATTGTCAGCTACTAAATAAAGATAGAAATGTTATGCTAAATATAGCTTGAGAGACAAATTTTGAATAGATATGGAGAAAATGATGAGATTGAAATTGTTAAAACTGTGAGATGATAGTGACACTTATATAGTATTTATTAGAGTTATTTTGGTCATATTAGAGAATTTAGTATTCTCCTATGTTACGAATTGTGTTTATATTACTATTTATACAATTAATTATTTTATATAATTCTTTTACATATATGTTTGAGTTACACGAGTTTGTATTACTTCTAAAATTTGACCGTATTAAAATTGGAATTTCTAAAAACATTTTCAATATTCTAAATATTCTACCCTTAATAAATACGTAGACTAGGATAATTAAATATCAATATGGTTAATTGAAGAATAATAAATTTATCGTTAGCACCAAATTTCAATAATTAACACAATACGTTATGTAAATTGCCATCCTTTTACTCAATCCTATAAATTAACTAGTTTACACACTACTAAAAAAAGGTTAATGAGCCTAATTCAAACAATTCTTTGAAGAAATTTATTTTGTGAAACACTTTCAAGAATGTTGTTCTGCATTAATACTATACAGAAGAAGAACTAGATTAATTAAACACAATTAAAACTTTGAGACTATATTTTCGGCCTCTTAATTGTTTATTAAAGTGGTGGATGCCAGAATAAGTAGCTACGAAAATGTATTGTATGAAAAATGGTATTTTTAATTGTTTGTTTGCATTTGCATAAGTCAAATAAAAAGGTGGGGTGATAAAGAAAATTAAGTAGCACAATGATAAAATTGATATTATCACTTGTGATGCTTACTACTATCTGTCCAATGATGAAAAAGGTGTCCCCATTTATCTAACAAGATTGCTATCTAAACATAGATTAATTATAGCCTCAAAAAGTCTTCAGTTTAATTGTTATTTCAGTTACCCTAGGACACAAGCAAAAGGGAAAAGAATCTATCTATGACTTTTATTATTATTCCTACCCCACTCTTTTCAACCTTTCTTCCTCATATCATACCAACAACTACCAAAATCACTCTTCACGATATTTGGACCAAATTCGCTTCAACAATTTCTCTTTGCAATTAAAATTTAATTAATTAATTAATTAATCACATTTAGACTATGATCATGTATACTTGCAAAATGCCAATCACCATGTTTCATGGCATCAAAACATCACAACCTAGGGAACCTAGCCCTTCACAATTTTCTTCCTATAGTGTATAGTCTTACAATCCAATTATAGGAACCAATAATTTACCCGGAATAGGATGAAAGGGGAAAGTAAAATACTTTGATTTCCTTTAACTATTTTATTCTTAAAATACAGACAAATGAAAAAAAAAGGTATAATTTTGACTATTTTCATTCTTAAAATAAAGATTTATTTTCATTTTTATTGAATATGATTTTTTGGGTAATTTTTTTAATGTGTTTATTTTGAAAAAAGAAAATCGAAAATGAAGTGAGGTGCATGTAGACATAGGGTAATAATTAGAAAGCTTAGGATTACTTTTGAGGAGGCCAAAACAAAAGCAATCACATGTCTTAGCTTTGCCTTTTGGTTACAAACCTAGTATTCATCACACTCTTTCTCATGCCTCATTCATAGTTCCCCTTTTTAACCATTTTAGGTGAATCATTTCATTTCATTTCATTTACTTTACAAAGTATTGAGTATTTTTGTTTTGGATAAGTAATAATTTTTTCCTTTCATGCATGAAAATAAATTAATTAAATTTTGTCTGTTATCCATTTGAGTTTAATATTCAATATTCATAAATATGCACGTTGGAGATCTGATTTTTCTTGTGTTGGTTTTGTCAAACATAAAGATGAAAATTGAAAGGAAAATAGCGAGGAAAGAATCATGACTCGTGGCAACACCAGAGTGGAGTGAAAAGACTACAGTTTCCAAAATTGTGGAGTTGTTTCATGCTTTCTATTTTCCAACCACGTTAGTTCAACAACAACACACCCAAATTTCAACCTCGTAGACAACTCAAATTCACATAACAAAATACCTTTCTTCATGCATTTCCTAAACACAAAATTCACATCTAAAATATTTCTTATCATGTTGCTTCCATCATTTCAAAATATAAACTATTTTAATACAACCCATGTTAACTTAAAAAAAAAATTAAAGAAGTAAAGAATTAAAGAAAGACTAAAAGGGTATGTTAATGATGATATAAAAAAGGGTTAACGAAGAAAAAGAGAATGAAAAGATTTGAGTTAGATCCATAATGATGTTTTGTGCCTGAATTTGAGGGAGAATAATTAATAATATTATCCCATCGAGAAATGAGTGATAAATAAATAAATAAAGTATAGAGATTGAGCATTCGTGCAAGTAATTTGAAGGGGTGGTAAAAGAGGAAAGAGGGAGAAGAAGATTGGCCCACATGGGCTATAGTGGCCCCACATCGATGAGTTGGGCCCACAGGGGTGAGTGGGATGGTGCTGCGCACGAAACTAAAGTCATCCAGAAAATGGGTGTGCACACGTGCACTCACGCTAACGTAAACCACCACTCCTCTCTCTCTCTCCATCAATCAACAACACCATTTAATTATTTATATTTAACAAATAATAAAATAGTTTCTACAAGTAGCACATATTAGGTGATACTTTTGAATTACTTGGATCATTTATTGTATTTTTATTAAACACGATAATTTTCTAGGTTGAAAATTTGAAAAGTATCTGTATGAATTTTCATGTTGTATACAGATAAATAACATAATATTGGTTTTATTTTAGAGTTAAAAAATGTGCAATGAAGAAAATAGAAGGGTAGTTGGGTAAAAAAACAAAATTATACAAAAATAAAAAAGCAAGAACTTGGTCTTCGTTAATCACATGAGGAGCAAGTCATTGCCGTGTTTGACCTCAACTCATAACAGCGTTGTACTCACACACGACACAAATACACGCCAACGCAACTCACGCCACAACACAACACAACACCACAACACATAAACTCAGATTTGATTCTCCACTATCATATCATAACCCCCTTCAACTCTGTTCCTAATATTTCCCACTTCTTTATGCTTCCGACACCCCCCTTTTCTCTTCTTCTCCGCAACATTTTCTCATCGCTCACGCACAGACATGAGAGGGACTAATGGGACTGATGCTAACAACAACACTACTTTCGACACTATAAACGCTGCTGCTTTTGCCATAGCCTCTGCTTCCCACAATCGCCTTTCTCAACCTCCTTCCCAGGTACAAGTTACAACCATCAAAAAATGGGTTTCGATCATTTTTCTTCTTTCGGGTTGTTTTTCTCGAGTTTTGCTGTGTCTTCAGTTTGGTTGAGTTTATTTTATAATTGATTGATCTCTTTTCCGAAAAGAAGAGATCTTTTTGTTTTTGTTTTTGTTTTCTTCTTTTCCCCCCTTGTGCACGAGCAAATAAAGTAGCAAACTTTTCGTTTTCTAGATAGTGAGGTCGTGAAGAAGAAAAGAGAAATAATTGAACAATGTTAGGATTTTCCTGTGCTTGGTCTTTGCCTTCTGTAATATCAAAGCGTGTGAAGTTGGAACTCCTCGGTTTTTCTCACTGTGAATGCTTTTAGTTGATATCAGTCGTTTTCTTGACGAGTTAGTACTAATAATTTGGAATAGTTTTTGTTTTGTTTTTAATTGTGGAAGTCTTCTATTTTGGAAGCAGAGTTTTTTTACCTGCTGATAATATATGCACAGTTCAGAGAAAAGAAAAAAAAAAAAAACTCAGTATGATTGTTTGGGTTTCTCATTTTCTTTTGTTGCATCGAAATTTGGATCTTTTACTTACTGCATCAATTTGATTCCTTACATCTAATTCAGCTATTTTGGTTGCAGAAGAAAGGATGGGGAAGCTGGTTGAGCAAAATAGGGTGTTTTGGATATCAAAGAAACAGAAAGCGCATTGGACATGCCATCCTTGTTCCAGAAACAACCCCCAATGGAGCAGATCCTGCTGCAACCGTTACTTCAACACAACCACCGACCATAACACTCCCCTTCGCCGCACCTCCCTCATCTCCGGCGTCGTTCTTTCAATCAGAACCTCCCTCAACCGCACACTCACCGGTCGGTAAAATCTCACACACTTGTGTCTCTGCCAGCATGTACTCTCCCGGTGGTCCTGCTTCAATCTTTGCCATTGGCCCTTTTGCGCACGAAACCCAATTAGTATCACCACCCGTTTTCTCAGCCTCTTCCACCGCTCCTTTCACCCCGCCTCCCGAATCTGTCCACCTCACCACCCCTTCTTCGCCGGAGGTTCCATTTGCTCAGCTTCTTGACCCCAACAACAAGAATGCTGACACCTTTCAGCGCTTCCAAATATCTCACTATGATTTCCAGTCATATCAGTTTCACCCCGGAAGTCCGGTTGGTCAACTCATATCACCGAGATCCGCCATCTCTGCCTCCGGCGCCTCGTCGCCGCTCCCTGACTCTGAAATTAATGCCACGCTCTCTCATATTCTTGATTTCCAAAGAGCAGACCCTCCCAAGCTTCTCAGCATTGATAAACTCTCTGCGTATGAAAACAGAAAGTCAAACCAAGGTTCCGGCTCTCTCACCCCTGATGCTGCAAAAGCTGGTTTTCTTTCAAATCATTGGGTTTCTGAGATCAAAATGTCCCCACGTCCAAGCAACAATCGGGTTAATGAGATTAGTATAAATCATAGAGTTTCATTCGATGTATCTGCCCAGAAAGTCTTGGAATCTCTGGAAAACAAGCCAGCGGCGGCATCAGCATGGACTAAGGTCATGTCGAAATTGAAAAACGATGCTCCAGCAGCAGCAGACAGAGAAGAAAAATTTGCAGAAACCGGGTGCAGTGAGAAACAAGTTCTTGCTGAGACTCACAGTGATCAACCACTGGAAACCAATTTGAGTGGAGATGATGCAACAGTTTACGAGAAGGATCAGTCCCTAACTCTTGCTTCTGCTAAAGAATTCAACTTTGATAAAGCAGATGGAGGGGATTCTCTTGCTCCCAATATAGTTGCTGACTGGTGGGCTAATGAGAAAGTTGCAGGGAAGGAGAGAGGGGCCACCAAAGATTGGTCCTTTTTCCCAATGATTCAACCTGGTGTCAGCTAACCATAATGATTCACGAATTTGGCATTGGTTTTTGATTTTGTGCCATGATATGCTTGACACAACCCAACAGCACACATGCTAGATTGAATCATCGTAAATTAAGATTTGCAAGTCTAACACAGTGATGGGGTTCCTTTTTGAATCCAATGACCCCGAAAAAAAAAATAATAGTAGTTTGCTTAAGGTATGTGTTGTAGTTGTTACCAAGTTTGTGTTAGAAATAGCTGTACATTTTTAGCGTATGTACCCTCTACGATTATATATGTAATATAGTTGACTGATGATGCTGATTTTATATATAGCTAAAGATCATGATTATCGGATTGTATGAATACACCAAATTTGAACCTTGGTCCGAGGTCAAAATTCGTGCGTGCGAATTCAATATTCTGAAAAAGTGAATGTTCATGGGACTTTCCAACGTCAACAAATGTTGGTAACATTTGTTGTGTTATTAGATTTCAGATATGGAGTCAGTAATTTTGAGATTGTTGAAATTGGGCATAGTTAAATACAGGATTAACTCTGATCCAAGTGATTAAAAATTGGGAGACGAAGTCCCTCATTTGAACTATAATGTTCTTTAGTAAAAGACACGTTTCCTACAATAAACAGAATGTTTGTTTGCTTTCCTTCAAAACTCATCCTACTCCCCGTGTACCATGTGGGAGTTTTGTATCACTCTCTAGTATGATATGGACGGTTTCTTTTTTTTTTTTTCCTCCTGTTGTGGACCGATTGTTAAATTTATTAACCTCATTGGACCTTAAGAGACTTTGTTTCCTACAATAGACCACTTCACTATTCATCTGGGGGAATTCCTTTTGCTTTGGAGACGAATTTTGATGAACAAAATTTTTTGTGTTGTGCATTTGGATGCTAAAATTAAGTTGTCTAGGAGACGAATTCTAAACATTATTTTATTTTGTTTTAAATAAATTAAATACTTTAAAAAAATATTTTTTTATTAAATTTTTTGAATCATATATTAATTTATTAAAAATTAGTGGTAAACTAGTGTCTATGGACGAATTTACATTTGTTTGTGTGTTTATAAAGAGATTTAGATATTGAGAAAAAATAAATAAATATTTTAAGTTTATAATTAGTTTTGAATAGAATCGGTCTTAAAAATTGTATAAGTGTAAAAAATTAATATATCTATAAAAATATAAATAATAGACTTTGTAAAAATATAAAGGATAAAACATGTGCAAGAATATAGTGAACTATCTAAAGGTATAAAGGATATACAAAAATATGTAGAGTTGACTCGTTAAAAATACAAATTCGTGTAGTGTATGAACAGACTCATATAATGTGTATTGTTATATTTGTCTAATCAATGCATTGACAAACTCGTTTAGTATGTACTGTTAGATTGTTAGATTCACCTGATCAGGATATGGACACACTCATATATGTGTATTGTTAGACTCGTCTACTTAATATATGGACAAAGTTGTGTAATGCATATTGCAAGATTCGTCTAATCATATATAATGGATAAAGTAGTCTAATATGGAGGACAGATCCAGAAACCACCAACAACAAATAAGACAAATAACAATACATAAAAACTCCGATAGATACTTAACTAAACAACATAAAAACCCAATATGAGACATGACAAGTTAGTTTATTTGTAAGGGCCTATACATGATACACTCATTGCTCTCTTCTTATTCTTTACTCTCTTTACTTGTTTTTTTTTTCATCAAAAACACTCCCAATTTCTGTTTTCCCTTCTAAAATTCTTACGCAAAAGAGTTGCATGATTTAAAATTGCATAATATGTTGGTAGTCAATAATAAAATATACTTTTTTTTAGTTAAGTCAATGTTAAGTCCAATGAATAGGTGTTGAAATGGCAGGATAATAATGAAACTGGTGTTGGAAAAAAAGTTAATATTACATTGAATTTGAAGTCGTATATGCATAATTTTAAACTGGATTTGGTATGACTGTACACGAAATCAAAATCAAACACACTCCATTTAGGTTCATTTGAATTGTCAATGGAGTATAATGAGGGACAGTAAAAGGCCCAGCACATTCTTCCTCAGAGGCCTAAGTAAGCAACTCCAGGTCCAGTTCAGACAAAACTTACCTTTTTCCTAGATGTTTCCATCTTCTAATCCTGGTGTGCATGCTTGACCATCACTTCTTTTATCTTTTTGAAAATCACAAATACATTTTTATATTTAAAAGGTCAATCCTAGACCGAGCAAAGTATCCATATTTTTTTTTTACAGAAGCAAAGTATCAATACTGAAACGTATATTTTTATTAGTTCTATGTACATTAAAAAACATTTCTTGACTAAGGACCCAATTGCTTCCAAACATATATAACATTCTAGAAATTATACTGACTAACCAATATTGGAAACAAGGTAGAACTTTTGTTTCTGTATCTTCTTACTAAATCTCGGCGCCATAAGCTCGTAAAAATTCGATCTGCTGACTAAAACTAGCTTATTGGAAAATCTTTAAACATTATTAATTTATCAATAATGTTAAGTGGTCAAATAGTCAAACAAGCTCTCCTTCGTAACACAAACTTAAAATAGTCGAAACCTTGGGGGCACCAAATTTGACCCAGCCGTTGAAATTGAAAAAAACGTGCAAGAATGCCCAGTAGTAGAGTAGAGAGATCCTGGCCGCAGTTCTCTGAATATATTACCTCTATTCTAGTCTCTCGTCAAAATCCAAACGGTCCATTTTGGGCGGCGAAAGAGTAATAATATAATGTTTTTATCTAAAAAAAAAGTAATAAAAACACGTTGGCAATGATGTAATGCAATTATGCAAATCTAGAAGAGTGGACAATCTTTGATTGACCCACCCTAAGACTTTTTGGGCATTGCTCCTTCTAGAGTCCCACCAGATCCTACACTTAAGGCACACCATAAGCCACCATTTCTATTGTGTCAACCATCACAATTTATATAACCCCCTCATTTTTCTCCATCTACCAAACATCCTCGTTCCATTTCCTAACTCCAATCACACCACAAACTTCTCTTCTCTTCTCTCTTTCATTCTTCCTTATTCACATCAAAACAACAACAACAACAACAACAAAAATGCCACCTTTTGCAGGTTCTGAACCAGCTGGCTTCCCCAAGCCCGATTCCAACATAGTTTCCATCGATGTCGGAGGCCAAGTATTCCAAACTACCAAACAGACACTAACCTCGGCGGGTCCCAAAACCTTCTTCTCCAGAATTGCGGAGTCTTCTGGAATCTACACGCCGTTCATAGACAGAGACCCGGAAATGTTCTCGCTCCTCCTCTCTCTCCTCCGCACCGGAAACCTTCCCTCAAAGGCCAAAGCTTTCGATCTCCAAGACCTAATTATTGAGTCAAAATTCTACGGCATCGAAACCCTCCTCATCAATTCCCTCTCCAACCCTTCTCAATTGGAACCCTTCAACCTCCAAAAATCCCTCCTTTTGCCCCTCAACGGCCGCGACTCCCCCTCCGCCCTCGCCGCCGACGCAGCCTGCGGTGCCCTCCACGTCGCGCACGGCAGCAAGATCACCTCCTTCGACTGGTCCCTCCGCCGCAAGGCCACCGTCCTCACCCACTTCACCGCCGTGGACTCCCTCCTCGCGCTCTCGCCGACTCTGGTTGCCGCCGGAGCCAACGACTTCTCCGGCCTCCAGATCCTGGACCTCGAGAACGGCCGCGTCAGGGAAACCCTAAACTGGGAAAACGTCACGAAATCCGGGTCCACCGTCCAAGCCATCGGAGCCTCCTCGGAAAACATGTTCGTGAGCTTCGAATCCTCGCGCCGAAACTCCAATTCCATAATGGTTTACGATTTGCATTCTCTAACCCCCATCACCGAGATCGGTCACAACGAAATCTTCGGCGCAGACATCGATTCGGCAATTCCCGCGACGAAGTTACAGTGGATTGAGGGTTACAATCTGTTGATGGCCTCTGGGTCCCACAGTGGTCCCTCCGGCGTTTCCGGTAACATACGGTTGTGGGATGTTCGATCCGGAAACGTTGTGTGGGAAATTTCCGAGAAGGTGGATTGTTTTGCTGACGTGGCGGTTTGCGATCCGTTGTCGGTAATTTTTAAGGTTGGGGTGAATTCTGGCGAAGCTTCTTACGTGGACATGCGGAATTTGAGCACTGAGAGCGCGTGGGTTTGTCTCGGGGATAAAAGAAAGGTTACGAACAATGGGAAGAAGGAAGGGATTGGGTGCAAAATCGAAACGCAGGGGAATCAAGTGTTTTGCACGAAGGGTGGTGACGTGGAGCTCTGGTCTGAGGTTGTCATGGGTGGTGGCAATGGTGGGAGAATCTTCAAGAAGAACTTGATGGGTAGAATGAGAGACATGGGTGGTGCAAAGATCACAAATTTGGCCTTTGGAGGAAGCACCATGTTCTTAACCAGGAAGGATCAGCAATGTGTTGAGGTGTGGCAGAGTTCTTCAAGGGAATTTTGATGCTCAATGCACTTTCTTTCTATTCTTTTCTTTCTTCCATATTCAATTTAGTTTAGTTACATTCAAAAGAGAAGACAAAGATTTTTTTTTTTTTTTTTAATTTTTAAATTTGTTGGTGAAAAGATATTGTAAATAAACCCTGCCTTGTACATTCTTCGTGTTTGGTAAGATGCCTACCCTACCACCTTCCAATTTGACAAATTGTGTCAATTATTTTTTTCTTTGTTTGACATTTCTTTTGTAAATTATCAAATATTGGTATAGTGAGACAAATATGAATAGCTGTCTACGATGATTCATGTACCTTACTTTTGATATTCTCTTGTTCTTTTTGGTCAAAGTTTTTGTTTAGGAAACTATCAATTTGAAGATAGTTTGGTGATACATTTAATGGAGGTGCAGAAGAACCTGTGTATGGAGATGCAAGAGGTGTGACCGCTAGGTTAAAGAAAGAAATTATGGGGTGCAGAAAGAAATAACCTTTCTTCATGCATGTTTATAATTTCAACTTAGTTCGTTCACGTAAAAGTTTTGCATTCTAGACTGTGTATTTCAAAATATAAAAAATTATATTTTTAATTTTCAATGTATTTTTTTATTTCGTATTTTAGAATGTATAATCTTTTTTGAAGTGTAAGTTAAAATTATGAAGTGCAGAAATGGCCTTGAAAACATAAAATTAGGGAATTGGGTCTTTTCACTACAAGACCCGTGTCCAAATATTGGTTAATATTATTTGGAGATTAAAGAGAAAATTGCATATATTTACAAAAATATGTATATATTATAAATAGTAAATTGATTTTTATGGAATATGCTGAAATTGTATCTTTTCGTGGGATTTACGTAAAGTATAAAAATATATGTTGAAAAAATTTGTGTACACTTGTATGACTTCAAATCTTGCACTAAAAAAAAACTAATAATTAGTTCGTTGCTTCATGCATTATTTGGTTCAGGCGCTCAATTATTCAAACATATTGGTTTAAAACTTTTTCTTAATTGGAGCCATCAGAAAAAAACAATTCTTTTCGTATTATTTATCAAATATAATTAAAATTAGAGAACGGTAAATTTTGTAAAAAATATGAATACTAAATTTATATGAAAAAAGTTGTAAGGATTTGGAAATTTAGCTGTTTCTTTTTATGAGAAATAGGTTAAGGACTGATGGTTAGGCGTTGTTTATCAGAAGTGATCTGGGCTTTTATTTTATTGAACTTTGGGCTGGAAACAATGAAACAAAACCCAATAGTATGAGTAGGTTGAGTAAAATAAGGGTCCCAATAGAAATTCACTATTTTGTTATGAGAAAACAGAACCTTTAGAAAGGTTAAGAATAAGAGAATGTTTGTATGTAACATTAACATTGACTTCTATGAGAAGTTGTTCTAAATTTGGCACGTGCTTAATACTTTTTTGTAAACTTAAATGAATTGTTAAATGGTTGTACTATTTGACATTAAATACTAAAATTTTAGATTTTATTTAAGTTAGAAGTTTTGAATTTAGTTGATGAAATTTGAATGAGTGTTTAATATTTTAAGAACTTATATTATTTTCGGTGTAGTAAAGTTATGATCATGGTAGAAAAAGTGGAGATTGTTTGTTAGGATGAATTATTATGTTATAAAACTCAACATCATTCATAGAAAAGGTTGAGTAATTCGTGTTCAAATGATTTGGAAAGTATGTTTTACTTAAATGGTCAAATTTTGATGAAACAAATTTATTTTTTAACTTTCTTATATAATAGTTTGATTATCTTTTTGGGACAAAATTTGTAATTATCTGAAAATGGATTCATAAGAAATATATTATATTTTGAGTAATCATTGAGAATTTGAGTAAGAAAGATGTTAATTTTTTTTTTCTTGAAAAATTAGGGCCATTTAAGTTTTAATTTAGTCAATCAAGCGATGATTTATTTATTTCAAATAATCATAGATTGATCAAAGACGGAGCAACTTGAGAGAATATGAGTTTCAACTAAAAATGTTACTAAATCAGTAAAATCTTTATCAAATCATATTTTCTCCTCTATTTCAAATTTTATTTTCCAATTACTTAAATAAGGTATGTAGTATCTTATAAATGGGTTTAGATGGAAGAATTTGACACTATACGATTGTGTAGTGTAAGAGTTACTTAGGTAATAAATTAACCTTATTTAAGTATACGAAATTGAGTTATAAAGACATTTAAATGAGATATTTGAGTTTCACTAATATTATAAATTATATAAATTAAGATATTAAAATAATTAATTGAAATTAGAAGAATTAAACTTATGTAGCACTTTTTTAAATTTTACAGGATAGAGTACTTATTCAATCTAGTTCAATTAAATATTATTTAAAAATCTTTAAAAATTACAGTGATGATTTTATTTATTTGAATTAATATTAAAATATTGTAATTTTTTATTTATTAAATAGAAAACAAACACGCCACACGATTAGCGTAACGAATTGTGACAAAATTGGCGGAAAAAGTACAAAGCCAGGCACAGTTGGTTCTGGGCCCTTAGATTGGGTCGCATGGGACAAAACAACTAAGCATTTATCAATGAACTATTTATGAAAATTTTCGACTCAGCCCCACAAATAATTATATCGATAACAGTATAAATGCAAGGAATAATATGTTATTTAATACATTCTTTTGTATTATTACACTTATTATATTATGATGAAAAATTGTATGAATCTCATTTCATTTTTTATTAAAGAACTGCAATGATTTTTCGTATGTTTTCTAAAAATTTCAAAATATAGATAATGTGTTAAAGATAATATTGTTACGCTTGTCATCCTAAAACAACTTTACAGTAATAATAAAGTTTATTATTTATTTTTAAAATTTTAAAATTTCTATTTTTTACTATTGAATATTTTGATTATGTTTGTGTCACTAACGTCAAGGATCAGTGACTTGTCATGTCATTTAAGGCATGAGGGAACAATCATTCTATTTTTTTTTTTTAATTTTTTTATCACTGATAAAATAGATAAAAAACTAAAATTGTGTAATGAAATTCTTTACTGACGTGATAAATAAAATTATTAATTGATGTTGAAAAACTACAAATGTTAACGGATCACAAATTTATTAACTAAGATCAATTAAAATTTTGATTAGGAAATTGAAAACAAAAATTGAGGATGTGTTAAATAGACCCTATTAACGCAGAAGCTACACAAAAATACACGATAGTTAACTATTTGGTGAACTCTTGAATAATGTTTGCATTTCTAAATATAATTTTAAAATAATATTGGTTCAAAATTTTATTAAATGGTACTAAGTAGTAAAAGATGTTACTCTTTAAGATATCATGAGAGTGATTTTTGCAATCTAAATTATATACATACATACATACATACATACATATATATATATATATATATATATATATATATATATATATATATATATATATATATATATATATATATTAAGTTTAAACTAATTGTTTATTTTTTTTCAGGGTTAGAATTCAAGATTTAGAAAGAAGTGTGCATAGATTAAGATTGTTAGATAAGGTAATTTTTCACTTTCCTATAATTGGTTTTATCACCTTTTTTTTCTAAGTTTGTAGAGTTTTATCCTATATTTATATCAATTAACTAAAAAATGTATTTTTTTTAGTAATTTGAATAAGTGGAAATGTTAATTGTATAGATTAAAGTTTAAAATTCAAAGTTTATAAGTGTTAGAATTATTTTTCTTACAAAGTAAGTCATTTCAAAGTAAGAGACCTAACATAAAATAAAGAGATTTAAAAATCGTGAATTGGTTTTGTTTAAGCAATATAAAAATATGTAAAATATTATAAGTTTAATTGGCATTTTCATGAATTAAGGATATTATGAGTATTGATAATTAGTTTAAGTTCATTTTGATTGTTATTTTCGGTGTAAAACAACTTTATTTTGGTGTTTAAAACTTTTAAAAGGACTATGTATGTTAAAATTGGTTATGCATCAATTGTGATTTATTGTGTATATATCTTGAAGTACTATCTAACTTGCCTCTCAAGTAATTTCAAATTGTAATAATCATTGTAAAGACATATAATTATTCTCAAGTGTCACATTGATCACTCATGTGTCATTGTTCATTACTAACACTAAGTTGTTGTTTTAAATTTGAGTTGAAAATATGTTAGAGTAATTATCTATCATTTAGAGTACTTTGATGTTTTATAAGATATTATGTTAGATAAATAATTTTTATTTTGTTTTTCTCAATTATATATAGAGAGATAGAGAAAAGAAGAAGATGTAATCTTTATCAATTTTATCATTTAATAAAATTTCATATTTTATTCATGAAGATTAAATTTGATTGTTCTAATTAAAAATCATATTTCAATTATATTAATAAAATAATAATTACAAAATAAATGACTATGTTTTTGTTATACTCTGATACCTCCAATTAGGTGAATAATGGCTTTAAATTTTGTGTTGTATGTTGTTGGGATACTTGCAAAAGAACTTTAACAATCAAGTGATCTGTGTACTCTCAAAAAATAATAAAACTAAAAATTAGTATTAAAATTATAACTAGGACCTCTACTATTGTTATAAATTATATCCCTTTTAGGAAAGGTATTTTTGTTGTTGACATGATAATTGAGTTTTGTTACTTGTAATAAGTCTTAATACATTTAAATTAAAAGATAAAAATAATAGATATTTAAAACGATATTAACTTTCATTCTTTTTAGGAATTTGAGGATATGGCAAAATTTATTCTTGTGAATTTGACTAACATCTCAATATAATTTTTAACCAACTCTTCATAGAAAGTTAGTCGACAATTTTTTTATTTAATTTGGAATGTTAATTTGGCTTTACGCTACGTAATGAAACAAATGAATTAAAAAAAAAAAAGTAAGTTGATATTCATGAATTAGGAAAACATCTATGATCATGTGTTCACTTGTAGTTGTGTGGCATAGAAAGAATGAATAATCAATCTCAATTTGCTAGCATGGTACGGTACTTGTGCAATAGAGGACGATATTTAAAATATGGACAAATTAAAGGTCAATTTTGCAACTATCTTAAATTTACTTACATCGAATTGGGATTTATCTAAGTAAAACATTTTTCTTAAGATGTTCTTTTCAATCCCTGTTTGAAAAGGGCGTGCACATGCAAAAATAATATGACCTTCAACTTAATTGAGATATTGAAAGAATAAGACCTCTAAAATAGCTATAAAGTAGAGGAAGATTTTTTTTTTTTATAAATGTGTCTCAATTATTATTTTTTTTTTACTAAAAGGTCGAACTATAAATAGAAAAACTAGTTAGTTGAGTTATTTTTCTAAAAAAAACATTCTATTTCCTTTTTTTTTTAAATCTATGTTTTGATTTATTTAAAGATTTGAGTGTATGATAAGAGTCTTGGAATTGAGAGCAACAACCACACTCAATAAAAAGATTATTTAGAATAAGTTCATTTTTTAAGTCATTTTGAAGACCTGTGTTACATGATAGGAAAAACATGTTTGTATGTGATACTTTAGACTCAAGATACATTATTGTTTGTTTATGATCATTAATATATGTTTAGATCATTAATCTGAATTTTAATTGTGATTAAAAAAGTAATTTATAAAATTCATTAATAAGCCTCTTTTGTGGATTATGTTTTTAGCTACTATGATCGTACCTCACAGGTAAGTAGATTATGTTTTAGTTATTCTGATTGATATATATATATATATATATATATATATATATATATATATATATATATATATATATATATATATATATAT
>Ga0099822_1002819_pt1 | contig 21935 bp, 10 predicted proteins | sample CowpeawhiteBW_FD_76839 | JGI IMG/M metagenome (GOLD analysis project Ga0099822, IMG submission 76839) | Root nodule microbial communities of legume samples collected from California USA - Cow pea white BW | ecosystem: Host-associated > Plants > Roots > Nodule | place: USA: California | collected... | reverse complement strand
TGGTCCTTATCGAAGATGTGACCAAATTTAATTTTTATATCAAAGTTATAATGATGTGAATTTTAATATATTATATAAAAATATTTAATAAAAAATGTGAATTTTAATATAAAAATTAAATTTTGTTTCAATTTGAAGAGGGACCAAATTGGTTAATGTTAACAAAACTTGGGACTAAATTGAACAAAAATAACAAATATAGGGACCAAATTGAATATAGAACATTGACTTTGACACGTGGCACGCTACTGGGTTGACACGTAGACATTTAAAAAAATTAAAAAATAAAAAATAAAAAGAAATTCAAAAAAATCACAAAGTGACACATGACACGCTACTGGGTTGACACGTGTACATTTAAAAAAAATTCAAAAAAAAATTCAAAAAAAAAAACATGAAGTGACCTGTGGCAGTCACTATTTATGGCCGTTAATGATTTAAACGGTGTTAGCAAAAAAGGACCCAATTGAACAAAATTGACGAAAATTAGAATCTATTTGAACACAAAACCAAAATTAGGACTTATTTGAAAAAATTTGACAAAGATTGAAAGAAAAAGGTATTTTAACCTTTTTTTAATTCTCGTAAATCAACCAAAACTCGTGTGGCTATTCTTTGAAATAAGTTTAAGCAAATATACGTAGTGTTAATTTACATGCAATTAGGAAAATAATAAAACATTTAATAAAAATATGTTTATCCACAAATCTCACATTAATTATTACTGGATTTCAGATCTACTGATTATGTTTAGATATGTAGATTGGATGTAAATATTTTTAAAATATAAAAAATTAACTAATAAAATAATAAGTAATAAATGTTGCTAATTTTTTAAACATCTAATAATAACACGATTATTTTTCGTCCTACGAGTTTATGTAGTTTATGTATTTGAATTCAACACAATTTTGTTTATACGAAGTTCCTTTTAATATGGGCTTATTCTTTTATTAAGTATTACTTTTAGTTATTTCTGTTTTATCTTTTTATATTTTGATGTGTAAGTTTAAAAGTCTCGTTGGGTTAATATAGTTGTCTGACATGTCCATTAACCTATTTAATTTTTTAGATAAAAAAAATAAAATGATAATTTTTTACATCATAAATGAATTTTCGCTAACACAAAAAAAAAAAAAAACAGAATTTAGGTATGATATTTTAGGTTTTTTTATGTCTGACCTAGGTCAGACGTAATTATAAAATACATAAATTTACGTATAGTAAAATATTAGACACAAATTTATGTTTGGGTATATATATAACAAATGTAAATTTATCTATATCATAGAGACAACAAACATAAATTTGTAGTTTGTGATTTTTATATTTTAAAACATGAAAAATATTTATTCAATACAAGAATAAATTACAAATAGTTTTACAATTGTTTAAGTAGTATGAATGCGTCAAAAAGTACTAATATGATAGAATTTTTACGATACCAGACCCCAATCCCCCGTAGCATTCCTCATCCCATTTTCATCCACTTTCATTTTTGGAGTATCTCCATTTGAAGTCCACAGTAAAAATTAAGACCATTTGAAGTTTTTAATCACTAAATTTTGGAAACTCTGAATTTGTGACTAATATGTCGATGTGAACATTCTACTTTTCAATACAACCTAATAGAAGTTACCACAGAAAAAATATTTAAGTCAAAAATAATTTTCTACCTATTTTTAGTGAATTTTACAAAATTAGAATCATATGGATTAAGTAAAACAATCACATAGAGATGAGAAAAAACAACCTCAATGGCAAAAACTGCAACCATTAGACACACAACAATCATTATCAGACACACAATGTGTTTGTTCATGTGGTCAAGGGTTTCCATTCGGCAAAGTGAAACAAGTGAAAGGAAGAAGAAGTTCGCCATTTTTTTTTAACAGATTTACTTCTAACTTATAAGTGTCAGACGTAAAACTGGTTTTTACATCAGACGTAACCAACTTTTGTGTTTGACACTTATAGATCATACATAAATTTTGACAACTTAATTACAAAAACACCGCCATGCATTTTTCACGTTTAACAATATAAAGACATAAATATAGTGGTGTAATAAGCATATTTTGTGTTAGTGTTTGAGAAAAAACAAGAAGTATGACATTTAATAAAACTAAAAAATATCATAACATAAATGCCAAAAGTATCGCTCAATGCCTCCAATCTCATATGATACTCTATCTACATAAAGAATCATCAAGAATATGATCAGATTGTACCGTTATGATCATTATCATCAAGAATATGATCAGATCATACCATTATGATCACTAATCAACATAGAATTCCATTAAAGATTATAACACCACATGCAAGTTTGAAAGACTCACATGCAAGAGGAGAAAGACAAACCATGAAAAAGGCAAAAAAATTTACTTACCCAAATTGAGAAACTATTCAGCTAGATTTGAGAAACTCATTGGGAGAACTACTCTAACGATCTCAAATCTTCAAACAGAGCAACAGGAGTGAGATAATCTAAAGAGATGTGAGAGAGCTCTAAAAAAAGATATTTTTTAAAGAGATTATGTATTTTAAAAATAATGAAACTAATTTATAAATTTTTCTTTTATACTAAAATATTTTAATATTAAAATAATCTAGTGTTAATATTTTAAAAACACCGTGAATCCTAAAATATATTTTGTAGTCTTTACACTTCCAACTTTGGTCGTTGTCTAAAAGGAAAAAGGAGATGAAGAATGTATAAATTGTCTATATTTGAACTAATTCACTGGCTTGGAAAATGCCAAACAGAAAGGAAAGGGGAGAGGTGAATTGCTAATTGCCTCCCAATTAGCTTTACAAATATGCTCCTATCCTTGCTATATGTAGTTAACATTTTTTTATAAAGGTTAAAAAATTATAATTCCATAAAAATAAAATTATACAATGATATCACAAAGATGAATGAGTTAAATATGAAACAAATATTTTTCCATTGATTGAGATTTAAGATGATTTTTGTTTTTATATATTTAATCATTTATTACTTTTAAGTTTAAAAAATGTCTATTATTTTTATAATAATTACATATTTATTTTTATTTGAATTTGAATTAATTTACAATTTTTCTTGATGTATAAATGAGAAGTGTAAAACATTTCATTTCTATTCATTAATTCAAAATAATTTATTTAGTTAATTTATAGTGTTTACATACAAACTTACATGAAAAAAAAAAAAGAATAACGAAGAGTGGCAAAATTTTACATAAATGAAGGTGATTTCACAAGCACTAAGTTTGTAAGCAATTTCCCGTTACAATTTTAAAATGGGATAATGAATGCAAACAAATCTCATATGCAAATTTAGCCCAAAAAATGATAAATTAATATAGAAATTGAATCTCAAAGAAAAAAATAACACTTACAAATATTTTAGTGCAAATAACTGTAATAATTTTGAATTTTTTTCTTGTAAAATAAATTAAAGTTACACAGAATTACGAAATTATATTAAAATTTGAATTATTATTTAAATATATATAATTTTATAGAATTCACAAGTAACTACTTGTTGATTTTGAATTTACACGATGTGTGACCTTTTGAATATTAGTTCCACATACCAAATCAAAATTGAAGCAATTTAGTAAATGATTGATTTAACTTTATTATTTTGAGGTCAATATCTTTAATTGAATTTAGAATTTTGGAAAGGAGGTGAATCATACCTTGTCTCATTATATAATGAGTTATTTATGAAGCATAATTCATTATGCACATCGAACACCATCGTTCATGATGCAAAGTTCTTTTTTACGCTTTTTATTATTATTATTATTATTATTGAAAATTTAAATAAAAATAATATAAAATTATATCTAATAATAAAGTGATACCTAAAAATATTTTGATGCAAATAATAATAATAATTATATATATATATATATATATATATATATATATATATAATTAAGTCATTCCAAACTCGGTAAGAATTGTCCTTGGTCGAATCCATGTCGGCCTACTCAATCTACATGTATTGCTCCTTTTTTTATCTGAGTAAGGTTACATTGTATCAATCAAATTCGTCAACAATAACATACAACCAGCCACAAGTAATTGGGCCTTATGGTCCATACCCATCCGGATAAAGACCCATGAATAATAATATAAATAATATGTCACACAAGGTAAATTAATTACACTTTCATTAATTTCTACATTAATTGTTTGTTGACGCACTTGACCAACTTGAATGTCAGAGTGTCTTCTAGTGACACAATGCTATTCGAAGTTAAGAGGACGAGTACCTCGGTGAAACTCCCTTAACAAATTATTACTTAAAAATATTCATCAAAGATACATGTATAACAAATACAACGACGGGTAGTTTAAATATTAAGAATTGATGGAAATTAAATTAGATATCTTTTTATTTCTTTTATAACACAAAATCTAATGTTAATGAATAATAAAATATAAAATAAAGTATAATAAAAAATAAAAATATTTATTTAGATATTTTATATTTTCTTTCTCATTATCTATTGAATTTATCATATATTGTACTCATCTTCCATTCTCAAATATTTTCTTTTTTGTTTATGAAGAAAAAAATAGGTCAAACACAAACTCATTATTTTTCCTCTCATTTTTCATATGTTTTCTTCCATTCTTGAAGAAAAAAGTAACTCATTTTTGTCTCACTTGATAGTAAAATATTAGTTTAATAGTTAGCATTATCTTTTTTAATCTCACCAACCTTTGTATATTCATTTTTTATGAATATAAAAGAAAAATGATGTACTATGTTTTTTCATAATCAATTTTTAATTGTGATTTAATTATCATAAATTTTTCTTTTAGTAATTGTGTCATTGAATTTTTTATTTGATTATGATAAATTATTTTTTAATCTTAAACTGAAAAAAAATTATATAATGATGAAAAATAAAAAAAAATAGATTTATTTTTTAAAAGAATATATTCAACTTCTTTACGTATTAAGAAATGTGATACTAATAACCTAATTGTCCAATGAGAGGAGTCATTCCTTAAGATTTAAAGAATAATTATAGGTGAGGAGTTTCATATTTAGTTTTTGGAACATGATATGAGAAAATGTCTTCAAAATATAGAAATATCCGTGTGATTTCTTTTGTAGTTACAATTACTCTTTTTATGCACTTCCAATAATACTAAATTATGATTTAATATTTATTGTATTAGTGTATTATTACTACTAAAAAAACTCATATTTCCTGCCAATTTTGTTTTTAATTTTTTTCTTAGGAAATACTTACAAATTTTGTTGTGAAAAAAAAATTTAAGAAATTGCTACCATTTTTTTTTACAAAATATTTTGTATAAAACACTTTTCGCAACAAATTTTGTAGAAAATACTTGCAAATTTTATAATTTTGTAAGAAATAATTACCCACAAAGGGATTACCTACCAATTAAGATTCCTCAAATAAATGGCAGAAAAAAGTTTTTTCTTACAAATTTTTTTAACAAATTCGCAAGAAAAATTTTTGATCGGTGGACACATTATTTTTTCTTTTACCACTCTTTATAATTAAATAAATATAGAGAAACAAATTTAAAAAAAAATTTGGAACCAGTAGTATTTTGCCATCAAATATTTTTACATATACGAGGATTAAATTGGACTTTTTTTTATGCATTTAGCTGTATTCGAAAATAAAAGTAGAAGAAGGGATGATATATTTAAAAAATGGATTAAACATAGATTCGTTAAATCATGTAGACTTCACGTAAAAACTTGTTAAAAACTACTAGCGAAAACACAGATACTATTGTATACTATTGTATGTGTGTTTATTTTTTTATTTTTTATAGAAAAATTAAGATTAATAAAAATATATATAATTAATTTTTAAAATAATTGTTAAATATAAAATAAATAAAATAAAATATGTACACAAAAGAAATTTTTAAAATAATGATTTAAGACAAAAAAAATTTTTAGAATAATGATTAAAGATAAATTATTTATAAAATAATTAATTTTTAAAATGATAAAAGATAAAACTAGAATAATGAGATGTGAACACACAAGAGAGTCCCTTTATATATTATTATAGATAAATAGGTCAAATATTAATCTAAAATTTTATTTATATATTTAATAAATTTAATTAAGTTGAATTTGAAAAAGTACACTTATTTATTTTTAAATTAAAAAACAAAATTGTATACAAAATTTAAAATAGAAAAGACCGTGAAGTTTAAGGACAAAAATCATCAATATAAGTTAAAATAAATAAAAATAAAGAAAAAAAATTCAATACAAGTTTGAAACCAGTAGTATTTGTAATCAAATTGTTCTCGCAAGGACAATGATATGATATATGAAACTTGAATCTTTTCTTACCCTAACCTGAGAATCTCTTGGACAGATACTTTTTCACTTTATTTAGTTTGTCTTCGTATGCTTTTGTTAAGTAGAACATTTTAGAGGTTACTTTTCAAAAAGCACTCCAACGATTAAGTAAGTGAGAACTTTTAAAGTCAAATATCAGTTTTCAGTATTAATGAATTGTGTGGGCTTGGTCCAGGCCCAAGTGCTAGACTTATACCTTGATATTAGAAGCTGAGTTGTTATTTCATAAGTTTAAAGTAGGCAGCTTTAGCATCTGTGTGTCTATTGTCTTTCTATATAGCTAACAAATGACTTACTCAATAGGAATATTAGTTGGCGGTCGGGACTGGGTATGTAGTCTTCCCAATCCAAACCGCGCAATATAGTACAAGGAATATTAGTTGGCGGTTGGGACTGGGTATGTAGTCTTTCCCATCCTTATCGTGCAGTATAGTACATGTAAGGTCCACTTTATTTTCTGCCCTAATTTTAAAGGTCTGCCCTAGTTTGTTGGGCCTAAGGCTGACCCATAGGGTATCCAAAGCCCCTAAACCAGCCTAACACCCTCATTTGCTACCACTTTTCAGAAATCAGTTTCCCTCACTCTCTCTTAGAACTACAGTCGTGCTCTACTAAGGTTTGGTCCCAATCTTGGTCAAGCTATCTCAATCATTTTCTGCTCCACGTAAGTTGTTTTTCAACCCATGCTCTTTCTTTTCCAGTTTGAGTTTCGCGGTTCCAACTAGGGCTAACCGTAGTATCTCGTCCTTGCTCTGGTGTCCCTGTTTCCAGCTTACTAAACTGTCATAGGAGTTATGGTGCTTCTCTGCTCGTACTCAAAACCCTCATAGTAGCTTTTCCAGGTAAGGGAAGTTAGGGTTCTAGTATTTTCTTAATGTCTATGTATTCTAGCTTTGTTTCGTGTTCATATATGGCTTGTATGCTACTGTGGTTACCTAGAATAGCTTGTATGTCTTGCTTGTCGGTCATTACATGCTTGGTGGATTTATGTACGCTTGACTTTTAAATTGTATGTTCTATTGCATGATAAAAACCTTTTTACTCTAGCTTACCTTTTTCCTTGTTTGTATGTTTTATGTGTGATTTTTCTCTTTTTGTGATGATCATTAATTTATTGATGTGAGCAAATGCGAGAACTCCCCGTGGTTATCAGGGTGATGGAGATTCCGCTGCTTAGTTCGTCTTGGGTCAGATCCCGCTTATCTTTGAGTTTTCTTTTAGGGCGATAGTCCTTGTATTATCTTGCTCTTTGAGCATTTATTTCAAATACTGTTAAACTTCTTTTTCGTATTGTTATTAGCATTATGGTGTATCTTGGTTTCTTTCCTAGTTTATTCCGGATAACTATAAATAGTGACAATATACTCTTCATGACTTTGCATTTAATATTATTCTGTGTAACGTTGTATTTAATTAAAGTTATTATTTAAATAAGAGGTTATACAATACATAAATTATTTTTTTAATGAACTTAATTTCTATTCGTTAAAAGAGTTTTCTAAGAGAGGAAGTAATGATTTATTTTAAAAAATAGGTTAAAATTGATGAGAATAATATTGAAAAAAAAAAGTTGTGAATTTCTCTGGCCTTTGCAGTGTACTGTGTTTGTGTGTGATAATTATGTTGAGTAGATGATATGTGTAGCATATTTGATTTTAAAAAACCAGAGTGTGTTTGGATTTTGATTTTTACCTGTGTTGGACTGTGGGCATTTAAAGAATGAAAATGGCACATTACCAATCATCCTTTCCCCTCTGCAGGAAACACCCATCATTGCCCCCAACCCAACCCTTACAAACCCATTCATTCACTATTCCCTCTTCTTCATCATCTTCTTCTTCGTCTTCGTCTTCTTTTTCATCTTCTTCTTCCGTCGTCAATGGAGGCGTCTCCGTCGTCGAACGGAAACACCGTGGGTGGGTTCTACGCGGTGGTGAGCAGGGGGATGGAGGAGCTGGAGCGGACGCTGGTCTCCAACAACAACGCTATCTCCCTCCCTTTCCTCCAGCGCCTCCTCTCTCTTCTCCGATCGTTCCACACGCATCTCACGCTCCTCGTCCACACGCTCCACCTCCCGCTCGGCGACAAGTGGCTCGACGAGTACATGGACGAAACCTCCAAGCTCTGGGAAACCTCTCACCTCCTCAAAAACGCCCTCTGCAACTTCGAACCCTTCTACTCCGCCGGCTTCTCCCTCGCCTCCTCCCTCCACGACTCCCTCCCCCACCTCTCCCCACAGGTCCCCTCTCTTTCTCAATTCACCTTCAACAACCCCACGCCTTAATTTCCATAATTCTTTCCGATTTCACCAAAAACCCAATTTTTCAAACATCCACTTACTTCTTTATCTAAATAAAACAAACTACCTTTCTAAATTCTACTCCTTCATCACCACTACGATTTTACCTGCAGTATTAAAATTACTTGTTTTGATCATGCAAAGAAACCCTGTGTAACTGTGACAGCATCAGTTGTATTGGTCTGTTTTTCCTTTTTTTCTTTTTTCTTTTTTTACAATTGGTGAAGAGTATTCACTCGTTTTGCTAATTATAATCTCCCCCACCATGTGATCAAACTTGATTAATCATCAATTTTAGTGAGTTTTTTCCTTTTTAATCATGTTTTTTTATATGTAATTATGATCTTCGCTGGTATTTTTATTTCGATTATACTTTTTACGTATACCCGCAAGACTCGAGACAAGAACAGAACTGTAATTTAGAAATTGTGATTGGGCGTTTATCAAGATTGGATTTTGATTTTAAACTTTGGAATGTTGATGCTAATGTGATTGTAGAAGGTCATGAGATTTTTGTGGGGTTGAAATTGGAGATTTTTATTTTTTATTTTTTTTTTACAGGTAGTGAGGGCAATATCTGGGTGTAGAAGGGAGGCTCTGGGGTTGGAGGAGCAGAACCGTTCTTTGATGGAGACGAGGATTCAGACGTTGTGTTTGCGTTTGGACGAGAGAGTGTCCGTGGAGTCGAAGCTGAACGGTTTCAACGGTTTCAGGGGAGTTCTGTATGCAATGAGGAATGTGAGTTCGATGTTGCTAATGATCTTGTTGCATGGGTTGGTGTATTGTTGGCCGGAGACGTCGGAGTTGGTGGCGGGAGGGTGCGAAGGGGGGCGGTTGTTTCTAGGGTCGGCGGTGATGGTGTCAGCGGCGAGGCTACGGCAGAGGGTGGCGGCGGAGATGGGCGGCGCGGGGTCGGGGATATTGTTGTACGAGTTCCGGCGGGCAAGGGTGGCGGTGGAGGAGCTGAGAGGGGAGTTGGAGAGGGAGAGAGTGGAGAGTGTTAGAATGTGTTTTGGGGTCCTCAAATCTGGCATTGAGAACATCATTTCACAGCTTGATGATTTCTTTGATGAGATTGTCGAGGGTAGGAAGAAGCTTTTGGATTTTTGCAGCCATAGGTAAATGTTACATAGTCCTTAACATTTTTCATTTCTTGTTTACTCGGTTAAAGAGGGGCATGTGCTTCAAAAATGAAAGCACTTCTTTTTCTTTCTTCTTCATTTCTTTTTTATTCACTTGTTGCTTTTTAATTTGAGGGCAAGAAATGAAACATATCATTTCATTCATTTCTCTCACTCCTTCCTCTAAACTCCATTCCTCATATCAAAGAACACCGTCTCATCTTGCAGACAAAATAAACTTCAAAAGATGAATTATAAAAAACAATAAACACTTTTATGGTTAAATGATTAAGTTAGAGTTGTGTTTGTTGGATTGAATAAAAAAAGAACTTTTTTACCACTGGGTAACTATTACTTAACAATTGATGTTAACTTAGTTTAGTTTGCCGAGTATCTATTACTGAACAATGGATGCATACTATTATTTTACTTTGCTTAGTTTAGTTTGCCGAGTATCTATTACTGAACAATGGATGCATACTATTATTTTACTTTGACGAGCATTGGTTTGATTTCATTTTATAACTATACCTTATAAAAAGAAATTATTATTCGGGTTTTGAAGATTGATAGTTTCAAAGATATAGTTCTACTTGATTATATAGAAATAATATTTTCAAAAATATTAAGAATAGATAGAAAGACAATTATAATTCAGGTTAATTATTTAAAACTTATCGATTAATTATGTTTGGTGTTGATGCTAGATTAATTGACTAAAAACATATATATATATTAAGATTAACCAAATTATCTAAGTTATACATGTTTAAAAATGATTTTCTAAAACAACAGCTTTTAGGGGTGTGTGTGTGTAAAATGTAATTTGTTTCAGAAATAAGATAAAGTAATGTTCTATCTAAAAAAAAATGAAATACACCTTAAACATTAGATAGTATAAAAAATTATTATGTTATGTAAAAAATGATTTTTTTTTTATCTGACTCTCCCAAGACATTTTGAAAATTAAATAAAAAAAGACGACATTTCGGCTCCAATGGGCTGGACAAAAATTGCACAAAAAATTTTGTGTCCTACCAAAACAGAACAACCCAAGTCCAATTTTGGTGAAGAGAACCGTTTTAATTATTGAAGAAAAGGTAATTTTTCTTTTGTATTTCATATTTTAAAAGAATAGTAATAATTAAACCTCTGCTTTTGTATTTCATATTTTTCAAAGAATAGTAAAAATTAAACCTCTGCATATGGCAGAAAGTTAATAAAGAAGGAGAAGATTTGTTAATTATCTTTGTCCTTTGGGTTTTTTGAGATTTTTTCACAGGAAAATGACACACCTTTGTTTTTCATATTTAAATATTTAATTAATTTAATTATTTCTTAATAATTGTTTGATCATGTTTCTGTTAATGTTCCATTCACTAAAATTTTTGAAACACAATGTAGTTTATAATATTATTATTAATTTGAGATATAGAAATTATAAAGTACAGATATGTTCTTGAGTATGAAATATATTTGAAAATATCAAAATCAATGTATTTTAATAATATAATAAAGAAATAATATAAAAAATCAATAAGAGAATCTAAATTAGGAATTGTGTTTTATTGGTTGAAATAAATTAAGGAATTCCAAGTAGTGGCAACACACTTCAAAAACTTGGGATTGGATATTACACGTTCTACATAACATTAGGAAATAAAGTCATCAATGGTCTTAGTCCATATAAAGGTTTGGGGAAATATATTACCATTTGCAAGCGATGATGAATTATGTTTTATTATTAGCTTTTCACCTTACTCTATTTTAAATAAGAGTAACAAATAAGGCATGCTTATTCACATGGGAGAAATTCTCAAAAAAATTCAAAATAAGTTAATTACCAAATACCTACCACTTTTAAGAGAAAATAAAGTAGCATAATTAAGTTTATTTGGGAAAATCTCTTGCCAAAATATACTCCAGAAAAGTTGCTCTGAAAATCTTATTTTTAAAATTCTATTTTAAAAATCATATTTCAAAAATCTAAAAAACTCATTCGGGAACGTATTAATAATGATTATTTTAGAAATTATGGAGTTGATAATAGAAATTATGGGTACAAGAAAACAAAATATTCTCGATCGTGACTTTTAAGGATCAGGTCAACATCTAAGCCTATTTACATTGTTAGAGATCTCATATCGATTAAAGATAAAATAAACATAAAAGTAGTCAAAACCTCATTTTACAAGTCAATTTTGTAAAGCTAAGTTAGATTAAAAGTCAAATTCTTAACAGATATCATAGTCATGTTAGAGTCTATCTTATGTTGTTTGTTATTCGTTAAGTCTGTTGTTCCATTAGTTATCAAACTACTATCGAACTACCTATATCTAGTCTCACATTTAATATGTATATATCTTTGTGTGAGGTGAGTATGTTGATATCCTTCATTGACTATAAATAAGACTAAATTTCAATATATAAATGTCTACAAACCTTAACTTAAAAACCAATTTTAAAGAATTGATTTAGGTTTAAAATTCACATCTTACATGTATGTAAAGCTCCAATTACTCACAATTCATGTAAGATCAAAACAAAAAAATGGATTTACTAGTTCTCTAGTCCATGCCTAACATTAGGACAACATGAAATTTGTAGAAGGTTAGGATTTGTTTGCATGGTAAGATTTCAATTTTTTTGTTTCAAACAAATTGAATTTAAGCAAGACTATCATAATTATAGAGAGGAAAAAAAAGAGATCTAGTAAGTGAAAAAACTACTTTGAATTTATTTCATTTTAAGTTAACAATTCAAATTAGTTATTTTAAGTTAACAATTCATTTTAAGTTAACAATTCAAATTTTAAGTGAAAAAACTATGAGCCTTTTTTTTTTTTTATATTCGTTGATTTTCATACTCGCTAACTGCAAGACAAGCCTTCTTTTTGTTACCTTTTTTCTATAAGTAGTATCCATGAATACTTGCGAATATTTTTTAAATGGGTATCTGGTGGGTAACGAAGATAAAACTTTTAAGTATGAGTCAAGTAATGGCTTGGTACTACCCAACTAATTGCCATTTGTACTTCGTCATGTAAAATTGAGAGTAAAAATGTGTCTCCTAACATATGTTATGCGAAAATCTTCTCATGAAACTTTTAAAATTTTAAAAATTATATCGTGTAACTACCATATTTTATTTCACTATCAACTTTTTATAAATAATATTTTGGTTAAATTACTCTTTTGGTCCCTCTATTTGTCATGATATTTCAGTTTGGTCCTCAAATTTTTTGTTGTCTCAATTTGGTCCTCATTTTTTTAAAAATGACTCAATTTGGTCCTCACCGTTAGTTTGACTAGACGATGTTAAAGTCTACGCCACATGTCAATTTATGGTTTTTTTGATTTTTTTTTTTGATTTTTTTTGATTTTGTTTTTTACACGTGTCACTTCATAGTTGTGCCATGTGTCAAGGTGTGGCACGTGGCACAACTGTAAAGTGACACGTGTAAAAAATTAAAAAAAAAAATTAAAAAAAATTAAAAAATATTAAAAAAATTCAGAAAAACCAGAAATTAACTCGTGGCGTTGACTTTAACACCGTTTGGTCAAAGTTAACAGTGAGGACCAAATTGAGTCATTTTTAAGAAAATAAGGACCAAATTGAGACAACGAAAAACTTGAGAACCAAACTGAAATTTCATGACAAATAGAGGGACCAAAAGAATAATTTAACCTAATATTTTTTGTGGATTCAAAATTTGTCTATACAAAAATTCAACACATTTAAACCTTCCAAAGCTTACAAGAATTTATCCAAAGATGTCATTGTATCTTTAGAACCTCCAACTTGGGAAAGACCTGTATATACCAACCTCGTTTGCCTCCCAAATACACTCACACCACAACAACAATTAGACATTATAATTGTAGATAGCCAAATTAAACAAGAAAGTATACTTCAATTTTGGCCTATGACTACCAAATACCCAAACTATAGCTTCCATGATCCTAGGTACCCTATCACTCAAATAGAACTTGATCTTGTAGGGAAATACCTAATAAATTGTTTTGTGTTTGGGCCACCTCTCTCACTTTCAAAGAAATAGAGATTGCATTGGATTTTGTCTACCCAAGAATAAAAGCCCTAAACCAAGGAAGAAACAAGGCTTCCATCCTCCTTTATTCATAGAACAAAGGCTTTAAGACCTTCACCAAGAAAATGGTCTCTTGAGTACTGTCCTGAGAAGAAATTTTTAAAGGAATTGACTCAGGAAGATGGCTACATTGCTTGGCACGAGCTTCAATGGAGACATAATAGTGAGGTTTCTTCATCATATGTCTACATTGAAGCAAAACCTAGAGTAAAAGGAGGTCACAACACCAAAGCATCCATATTCATTCTCACTCTAGCCTGTACATTCTCCCCTAATTATGTTACGACTACATTCGTCAAGGACCAAGACTTCAATAATAGTAACTACCTACAAAGTTTGAAAAAAGGAGCAAAAGGATATTATAGAGTTTGGCATGCAATCTACAAACAATGGATCTCCCCATTTCCTCATAAAAACCATTATGGATAACAGTTTAAATCAAGCCATAGAAGTTATGAAGCGTAAAAGAAAAGCTTTATGCATTCTCTATGGATGAAAAAAAGGAGAAACAACAACCATTCACTCAAGAAAATATACATGAAATTGTGGAAGTTGTTTTAGAGAAAAAGGTGAAGGAGTTAAAGGATAAGAAAATGGAAAGACTGCAACAAATCGTTGGAAATCTCAACATTCAAATGCAAACTCCTTTTACGTAGTTCGTTCAAAGTCTTAAACCTTCCTCCTCTGACTCACAATCCAAACCATCTTAGCCTTAATGTATTTTTCATTTAATGGTGTAACAACAAATTTTGTTATTTTCTGTATGCACTTTGCTTATCAACTTTCACTAAGTTTTATCCTTTATTGTCTAGCTTTCTTTAATCTTTTTGATCTTAATTGTCTAAAATCTTTGTTGATTATTAAAAAGGGAGAGAAATATCTGAAACATAAGCTTTCATTATCTCTTAAACATCTTTTATACTTTGATTATTAACTCTTATAAGATCCAATGATTTTATTATAATTCTTCTATTTTGATCTATATTGTTTAGCATTATTTTCAACCAATAGTATCTAAAGCTATATTATCTTCTGAATTATTTTTCTACAAGTAGTATCTAAGTTTATAAGAGTATATAGGATTAAATATGTTTTTGGTTCCTTAACTTTTAGTGAAAATTGAAATTAGTCCCTCTTCGAAACCTTAGCCTACTTTAGTCCTCCAACTTTAGAAATGTTTGGATTTAGTCCTTTTAACCATTTTCTTAAATTTTATTTAACGTTTTAAACATGTGTCATGAGAGCATTTGAAGTGTTTACCCCGCTTGACACATTTATGCTTCAATGTTAGCAAATAAACTGTCTTGAAACATCAAATAAACTTAACAAAATTTTCTTAAGAGGACTAAATCCAAACATTTGTAAAGTTGGATGACTAAATTGGGCCAAGGTTTCGAGGAGAGATTAATTCCAATTTTCACTGAAAGTTAAGGGACTAAAAATATATTTAATTCTATTTTGATCTATATTTTTTGGCATTATTTTCAACCAATAGTATCGAGTAACTATGAAATGATCACTTCTTAGATTATACATTTTACTTATTTCTTTACCACTCGCAAATGACTTGCCACTCACGTTATTGTCATGCACTCTGATAGTAACAATGTTTCCATTTCTATCCATTAATTTATAACCCCCCATTTAATATCTTTAACCCAATACAAAACAAAGTTATCTTCGAAAATGACATCATCCTAGTACAAGACATATTTACATGTTACATTTTCCATTGAAAAAAGACGCATCATAAAGACAAGACCTTTGGCATCAACAAAGATACACCCAATATATGTATTTCAAAAAACAACATACATCAAACAACATTCAATATCCAATAAAACAACAAATAAAAATGTATAAAACCCTAACCTATCAATATACAACATTGATTAAGAATAAATAACTAAAACGACAATATAAAACTTTTTCTGTTTCCAAACAAACCCTAAAAAGATTAACATATATACCAGTACAACGTATATAAAGACCTATGGGGGACCACATAAACACAAATAACCTTGAACAACTAATCAAAACATTCATAGAAGATTATGAAAGATGATGGTGACAGAACACATTTTCAACAACATATGAAACTTACTTCACCAAGACAAATAACTCTAATAGAGGTATGGAACTAGTCTTTGAAGTAATGAGGATTACTGGACACCATGGTTGACAGAGGATATCAGAATATTAAGAGACTTCTTCTTAGATTATGTTTGACAATGAAGACAGAAAGTCAGTTGCCATTCCTTAAATATATCAGTTGCACGTTTTATATTGTCGACTTCTGTTTTTGGAATTTTGAATTTCTAAATTCTTTCATTATTTTCATTATTTCAATGGTGTTCTTTAAAAATTTATTTTTTGTGAAAATTACTGATTTAATAAAACTAACAAATATATAACGAGCTATACTTTCACAATTTACCTAAAATAAATAAAACTATTTTTTATTGAAACATGTAAATGAAAATAATTATTATTGTTACATCATTAAAATTAAAATTAACTACAACAAATTATAGTAATTGGTTCAAATAATCCTTTATAATTTTGTATAATTAACAAATACTAACTCTGTAATTATGCTATTTTGCGATGTAATACATATATTTTAAACCAACTTCATTGTTATACTAGGCATATCATATATGTAATTTTTTATAAATACTAAAGAAAAGGACAATGTTAAAATATTTTATCATACAATGTATTACACATTCAAATTTATATATGATTTTATTCAATTTTTATATATTATATTACAAATTATAATTTATATAATATCTACAAGAAGTTTGTAAATGTAGATAAAGAGTCTTGTTAATAACTTGTATTATATGTTAAGCATGACAACCTATTGATAATATTTTAAAAAAATACACAATATCCATAATTTATCAAACCAACACTACATCATTCGGTTACAAAATAGATGTTACATATCACTAACATCATAGCAGAAATAGAAGTACTAATGTTCGAAAAAAGTAAAAGGTGCAAATACTACATGGATATTAAATATGTATTACATTGATATACTTAGTCCTTTGCCTAGAAATTCCAAATTTTAGAACATCTCCAACTCTATAGCCATTGTTAGTACAAAATTTCTTCCAACCACTTGTAAGATAGCATTCAATCATGCTTCTACGTGCCCATTTGATCTGGCACGATGAACAAATTCCAGCATTGTTAACCAGATAAATAGATTTCGTACCATGATCCAAACCACCAACAACAAAAGAAGCTTCCAAATACTAATTCAATGGACAACAAATCAAATTATTCAAGAGTCAATATCCAAAGGACAAAAAATGTTATATAGAAATAATAAAGAACATTTAATTGTTCACAGATACTTACAAGTTTTGAATTGCTGATATCATTCTCAATTAGTTTTTCACCATTGAAAAGTAGTAGTCCTCTTCATCATGTGCCTCTTCATCATCAAACTCACTCAAATGTGAACTACCACCCCAAGTACTATTACTCAAATCTTTAATATAGTCCATCTCTTCGCCAGACAAAGAAAATCCTCTGAACTCAAATTTGTTCCCGTTGACGTAGTGAACATGTAGGATGTGATTTGTTTCCAATTCATAAAAATTCATCAGATGTCCAATACCAGATTTTATAAAAACATCATTCACAGTTCTTTCAATTGGAAGCATATAAATCTTGCCTTCTGGATCCATCAATTCAATCATGTTGTCTAAGAACTCTGTGTTGCAATACTTAACAAACAAATCATCCAATGAAGCATAATCTTGCAAGACATAAAGATAATTACACTAATGCTTATATCACAAGATGAGTAATAAAAAATTGCAACAAAACAATGCATAGTAACCTTCATATGATTCAAATGAATCGTAAACCAATTCAAAAGGAGGTTTCAGGTAAAATGATCCACAAAAGGACGTATTTGCACAGGCACATGATATTTGATTTCAACATATGACATACTTTTTATCCTAAACTGGAAAAATATAGAATCCAAGAATATTGTGCCAATATAGTGTATAATGTCCAACTTATAAAAATCCAGAAGTTGATCCACACCACAAAAGTAACCCTTATCAATCAAATGTTTTTCAAATGAAATTTTCAAAACATTCCCAACAGGATCCATGAAATAGTTGACTCTAACACACAACTTATTCCCCCAATAAACCATAAGCAGTTCTTGAAACTTAATATATTCTTGTCCATACACAGATTAAGAATTAAAAACAACATTTTTTCTAAGAACACATACAATTCCTCCATTACATGCAATTTATTCCAACGATTAGTAATTTTTTCTGAAAAACAAAAATTCAAAAGAACAAACACACCTTGCCCAGATGAAAGCACCCTAAAGAACTCTGGAAATGTTTGGTTAACATTCCTTCACCATCAGACATCTGTATAACGATGGTTCCTCTTTTCATCTAAGGTAAATCTGTTGTTTAAACACAAACAAACTACAAACCCTTTTTGCTTTTTAAATTACAGTGAAATTCCATTAAACCACAAATCTATTTAAAATAATAAGAATCATTTCATTACATAATGGTTAATTATTAGTCTAAACTATTCTTATTAATTATTAGTATAACTTTTATTTAATTACTAATTCAAATTTTAATATTCGGGACACCTATTGGTGTAAATCTCAAAATATTATTATAACCAATTTTCATATAAAAATTCTTTCTGTACTATACCTAGACGATTCTGGGTAACTATCCGGTCTAAACCGCCTACTATAGCTCAATTGTAAAAAGATGGTTAAATAAATAAGACAACACACATGGCGGCTCAGACCGCCTACTCCAAAGAATATCGCATAAGGAAGAACTGCTAAACCCCAAACTTAGAAAATTGCAGCGAGGCCTCAAATGTAAACTCACTAACGTAGGGCTTCAAGCCCATTTAGAACTTGAACATTGGTCCAACGCAATGAAGATGGCCCAACCCATAAGAAGGGAAAAACATAATTAATGACTCTATAAATGCACGTGGACCCCAACAATTAAAAGGTACGCTTTCATTAATTCACTAATATGGGATTTGAATCTTGAGAGCCTTTGCTGACTTGATTATCAGAGTTCTTTCCGTAGGTAACCCCTTAAGGTCCAAACCGCCAACATTAGGAGAAGGCACATCCAAGCCAAGTAGTAACTAGTTCGAGAAGTCAGTGATTGGGGTAAGATGTGATTTGTGTTCCCTGATATTCTGTTATTGTTTCCGCATGAACACTTTCAATATAATTTATTTTTATTGTAAACCAAACATTTAAGTACTAAACTTTAAATTGCTAATTAAACAAAAATAAGTTAGACTATTCAAGTTTACACTTCATACTTAAATCAACCATTCAACAATCATAATGTCCCAATAATTTAAATTAACCATTCAACAATCCTAATGTCCCAATTTAATATGTTATATCTTAAATATACCATCATACAATTTAACGTCCTCTAACTTTATAACTGTCACATCAATATTAAGTTTAACAAAACTTTTTTAACACAATATAAATCATTTCAAATTTAACGATGCAATGATTTTAATAGTTCTAACAAATATATAACCCAAAATCACAATTCCAAGCATCAAAACGACACAACCATGCGTATGCACATGTTTAAAACTAGTTGTTATAACAAGACTTTCCTATTAGATGAGGATATTGAAGTAAAGAGAAAATATTTAGAATACATACATCAACGATCATATTTTACAACATGATTATAAATCCCAAGACCTAGATGAAACTTTAACATTCCATGAAACTTGTGCTATTGCATGCTTCATGTATATTTAAGTTTGAGGATAAAAAAAAGTTTGGGAATACTTGATCTGTTGACTTTTTTTGAAAATATCATATTTTAACTTAAGTGTTTTAAGCACAAAAAAAATGGGGAAATTGTTTGAGAAAATTCCAACATCCTATGAATTTGGTTAAGTGCGAAAAACAACAAAGTACAAAAACATCATGTTTTGTCTAAAAAATGATGACTTAATGCACAAAAAATCATGCAAGATGCAAGTATTTCATTTTACAAAAGATAGAACACTAGTCTTATTTTATGTTTGACAAAACACAAACGCATTCAAACGATAGGTACATAAAAGTGAGCATTGTACCTAAAAGAAAATACATAAATAATTATTCTGTTATAAGGAATGTCTACTACTTTCATCTCACAAAAGAGATATGTTGGACAAGAACAATGTTTCATCATAAGGATATCTTCAATAAATAGTTAAAGCTATTTTTCTTCACCAAATATTTGTATCATGTATCGTCAATTTTAGAAGAATTGTCTACTTCACTAAAAAGTATTTATCATATGTTTTAAATATAATAGTTTAATATGTTAATACTCTACATTATATTCTTTTAATAGTTTTAAGACTTTATGGTTTAATTTTAATTATGTGACTAATTATTTATCTGACTAATTATGACTTTCATGTTTAAAACACGAAATGAATGTTAGCAACGACAAAATTGTATACAATAAAAATACTAATTTAAACTAACCATTCACAAATTTTTTTTATTTTGGTGATTTCATATTCAATGATTTTGATTTATTTTCCACTTCAAATATAATTTTTTTTTACAATATCACAACTAAATATTGTTTACATATCATGTAAATTGATTTATTTTATTTAATTAGTTAATTTAATAGTTAATTATTATTTATGTGTGTCATTGTAGTGTGTCAATCAAGGTGTGGATTATTTGATTATGAATTTAGGCCATATGGAAGAATCCTAGAAGCCATCAACTCTTATTCAATGGTGGCTTGTACAGGTGAAGGCTTTGCGTGTGGAGCCTTGATTGTGCATTACGTGGAATGCTCATTCGTGATTGTATGCTGGAGGCAATTGGGCCTCCACACATGGTTGGAGGTTGGTTGGTTTGTTAGAGGGAGGTTTGCTACTTGGTGAGGCATATGTATTACTTTTTCTTTGGGGTTTCATATTCCTTGGGGTTACTTACATGATCAAGATTACAAAAAATCATCTTTCTCTAAATCTTCAAATTTTGGGTACAAAAACATACACTTTCTCATATCCTTAATAATGTGTGTGATATTCCTTTATCCCAAATACCTTCTCCTTGTATAAAGGGAGATATGATTTCTATGTAGATTTATGAAGAAGTTTATGTAGACGGTTACAACATGATGAGGTGTTATTTCTGGTAGGGAAAATAGTTGGTGCGAAAATAAAACAACATTATCGTCCAAAGGTGGTTGGTGCACAATATGTGACTAATGGCTCTTTAACTTAAGTGGTAAAGTCTGTGATGAAGCCTGTGATGGAACTTGTGGTGGAGCCTGTAATGGAGCCTATGGTGGAGCTTGTGGTGACGTTTGTGGTGGAGCTTATGGTGGAGCCTGTGATTCAGTCTTTTATGGTGCAACCTATTGCTCAGCCATAACTTGAGCCAATGGTGGGTAATCATGACAATATTTGTAATGTTAAGAATCTAGATGGTGTTGTGTAAGTGAAATCTGATTACTTGAGTGATATGCCTTCTTTGGAGGATGTCACTCCTATTGTGGATAGTTTGTAGGATTTACATCAATTAGATTCAACTTATAGTAGTTTAGTGGTGGATCCTAATCCTTTGGCATTTAAGGAGGTTCATTTTGCATAGAAATTTAAAATAACTTCTAAATAAGCTAATATGCTTGATTAGAGGAAAAATTCTAATACTGAAGAGGATGATGAGTCGGTTCAAACTACAAGAAAACTTGATATGGGTAGACCAAAGAAAGTTGATATTAATTCCTCCAAAACAAAAACTTCTAAAAGTTAAAGGTCTTTTATGGAATTTGAATAATGATAAATTTGTTAATTTGGTGAGGAATTTGCCTTTTTCTTGAAACATGGAGGTCAAAGTGTGCAATGATTTTTGTGAAAGAAATCATGATTTTTCAATATATATATATATATATATATATATATATATATATATATATATATTTTTTTTTTTTTTTTTATTTTTTTTTTTAT
>Ga0099822_1002818_pt1 | contig 21937 bp, 6 predicted proteins | sample CowpeawhiteBW_FD_76839 | JGI IMG/M metagenome (GOLD analysis project Ga0099822, IMG submission 76839) | Root nodule microbial communities of legume samples collected from California USA - Cow pea white BW | ecosystem: Host-associated > Plants > Roots > Nodule | place: USA: California | collected... | reverse complement strand
TTATAATCTAAAATGTAAACAATTATAATTTATTTTAAACTTTTATTATGATTATTATTTGTTCTTTGTATCATGTTGATCAAATGTTGTATTATAACTTTTATTAGTGTATAAAAAATAGATCTATTAGAATTTAAAAGATTGAAGTAAACAAACATTTAAAATATATTTTAATTTGAATATTTGTTTTTCTTTTATATTTTTTAAAAAATATTTTTAAATTTTATCAACTATCTTTAACTAATATTTGCAAATTTAATCATTGTTTTGGTTCTCATGAAATTTTATTTAGTATTATAATCTAAAATGTAAACAATTATAATTTATTTTTAAGTATTTGATATCGAAGAAACAATCATCCTTCTACTATTGAATATTTATTAATATTATGTTTACTTTATCATAATTTTGTATTATTTTATAAAGATTAATTAAAATTAATATTGAAGTAGTAAGAAAATGAATATGAGTATGAGTATAAGATTATACCGTTATCGGATGAAGATGAGGATGAGACAAAAGTTTGATACCCCTTAATTTGAGTATAAAAATAAATTTTTTCTAATAAAAAGATAGACATAAGATAACGAAACCGGTGTCTGTCCCACCCGTTGCTATTCGTAATGATGCGGAAACAATCGTCCTGTTTATATGATAGTTTGGGGAAAAGAATTAGGGGTTGTGGAGAGAAAAACTATGTGCTTAACAGAAATTGGGCCCAACACGCAAACATAAATTGAACAAATAGAGAACGTTGGCGGCGATGTCCGAGAGGCCGACAACATCGCCACCAACGAGGAAGAGAAAAATGGGAGACGTAGAGGATACCACTCCCAAGAAACCTGCGGCAAAATGGCCTCTCATCAAACCCAAAAAGAATCTTCAGATTACCCAACTCCGAGATTTCGATCTCTTCACGGTTACAATTCTATCTTTTTTCTCTGTTCAATTCCTTCTTTTTTGGGGTCTAACTTGATCCGGGACGTTGATTGCTTCCCCGTACATTGATATTCTTTATGTTTGCTTCAAATTCAGTTGAAATTTTAATCTTTCAAAGAAAATTTAATAGTTCAACAGTGCCTGCTAAAAGTATCCACGTGCTTATTGTTTTCTAAATAATTTTTATTTTATTTGGGTTTAGGTCCAGAATTTTTTCTCCTCTGCTGAATCGAAGGCATTCGTTAAAAATGCTGAGTCAATTGGTTTTGCTCATCAAGGGAGTCTAGGTCCTACTTATGGTGAAGCTTACAGAGATAATGATCGAATCTCGGTGGATGATCCTGTCCTTGCAGATACTATTTGGGAGTCTGGACTTAGCAAAATGTTCTCTGATATAAAAATTCGCGGAAAGGTTGCTGTAGGCCTGAATCCAAATATTAGATTCTATAGGTTTGTTTATTTTCTGTGACAAAAGTTTCTGGTGGATTAGTTATTAAAATTGTTCAGTTGCTAAAGTTCTTCTTGGGCCATTGTATTTTCAGTTAGGATTACGTTTATTTGAACACCCAAAAATAAGAGTAAAGATTGATACTACATTTGACACCATGCTCAATTATCTCTATCCTGCAATTACTTTTTATCTTTAGCATCGTATACACACCTTAAAAACACCTCCCAAAAGCCACATTGGTGTTCGAACGTTTTCCTTTCATTTTTGCTGTCCTAGAATTGGACCACAGGTCTCTTTAAGTTTGGTTACGAGAAAAATGTTGATAATTTAAATGCATCACCTTCACCAATGATCTTGGACTTCTGCACTTCAGGTACAAGACTGGTCAGCGGTTTGGACGGCACATTGACGAAAGTGTTAATCTTGGAGATGGAAAACGCACTTATTATACTCTTCTAGTGTATTTGAGCGGTGGACCTAGTGAACTTAAATCAAAGCCCAAAATTGATTCCAGCAATTCCTCAGTTTCATCTGTTGATCCTTTAGTTGGAGGAGAAACAGTATTTTATGGTCCAAGAAATAAGATTGTGGCTGAGGTAAATTATTGATTTTCTTTTAGTGAAATATGGATTGGTAGGCAATATTTTCTTTACTTCAAGTGAGTTTGAATCTATGTTTCATGCAAATTTTGGAATATGACTATATACTTTGGGTGATATAATACAAAATTAATTTCCCAGGTGGCTCCTACTGAAGGGACAGCACTTCTTCACCTTCACGGAGATAAATGTTTGTTGCATGAAGCCAGAAATGTTACCAAGGGTATCAAGTATGTGTTTCGTTCAGATGTAGTATTTGCTTGAAGAATGGTTCATGACTAGTACCACATAATCTGGTATATTCATCTCCTGAGGGCTTTTTTTGGTTAACCTATTGCTCAAGATATTGTTGTGTTATCTTGATTTTCAGTGTCGGTAATATGTTTAGTATGGAAGTGTATGCAGTAGATAATTTACCTTTGAGTGTGAACAGATTAGGGAAGTTATTTTGAAAAACTCGTATAGTAGTGAAAATCAGGTTAATTAAACCAATTATGGAGCTACCCACTCAGAACATTAAGGGCAGCCTGGTACTGTAATATAAAGCTTGAGTATGAATAATTTTTTTGGATACTTGAAGTTGAATTTCGGGGAGAAGTATTATCTTCTATGTCCATTGAAGAATTATGCCGATATTTCTTAATTTCTGTATACCTATTTGCAGTATAATGTCTGTGGGATTTGTTGATTGATCCATCAAAACACGGTTTCTTTAATGGGCATAGATGAAAAGTTCGTTGACTTTCCTATGAGATGTTTAGGTGAAATTTGAAAAACTCATTATCTATTTGCCTTGTGTTCTCTTTAGTATAGCACGCTTTTATGTTATTTACATATTATCATGAACAGCACATTTTTCCAATGAAAATCCTTTACAAATTTAAATCATTGCATATATTTTATAATTAGACTCTTTTAGTGTAGGACATCAGCAAACTTAGCCCAAGTAGTATTTCTCACAGTGTTAATTGCTGTTTGAAATTCACATATTGTGTGCTTGTTGCATATCCTTCTAGTTTCGGGGTTAAAAGTCTGGGCATTGTTGGTCTTAAGTTATCATAGAATGAAAGAGACTTTGTATACTCTGTGCATTGTTTGTCTTAAGCACAAACGATTTTATTTCAACATTCGTAACAGTATCTTTGTGATGAGACTGTAAACTGTAATTAACTAAAGCGGTGGCAAAGAAAACAAGAATCAGGGCAAATTGGTCTCTGTTCACTGTCTCTCTCAGTTTGCCATCCTGCAATTAACTCTTACTTCTCCATTTCTAGAGCCTCTTAGATTTCCAAGTTTCAACATTGAAGCTGTGAACTCTTTGAAAAACAAGCCCTGATCTTTCGCAAATGCTTCAACAAACCATTTAGTCCTGTGATCACCAACAAGTGATTGATCCGAAAAAAACACACCTTTTCCAGCCAAAAGTTGTTTGTAATAGTCATTGTCAAACACTGATGCTGTTGAGTCCAGGAACTGTCCTGCATTATGGTTGTGGTTTGGTTTTGGACACTTCTTCCTTAGGTCTAAAGCAAACTCAGCGTTCATACTTGGATCTGTGTCGTGTAATGAACTAAAATTACGAAGACGTGCCTCAAAGGAAGAACAATGTGAAAAGCCTAAAGTGTGACCTCCCGATAAAGTTGCCAAGTCTTTGACTGTCAAACCTCTCTTGGCAAAACTCTGAATTAGTTGGCTGACATTGAAGGTTGGAGCAGGTAAGTTGATAGTATCAGATGCCTTTGATACTCTTCCATCTTTCCTTCCTTTTAGTACATTCCAATACGGGCCTCCTGACTGTTATAGTAAATAAGAAATGTTGACATTGTAATAAATAACTTCCTTTTACTTACCTTATGATATACTCATGCTTCATGGTGGGGATCATTATGGAATGTAGAGACCAATAATAATATCCAACATACTAAATATCCTGAATAATAATATATGCTATTCAAGATTCTCAGTAATAAGTGATCACAGTGTGAATAAACATTTTAATTATTTATGTAGAATGTATTTGGGCATTATCTAAATCTATTATGTGATTTGTATTCTCTTAATGGAATATTTTAGATCATAAAATGTGTCTACTAAAGGGTACCAAGAATTTAGCAAGTTTAAAGTAGTTTGGAGACTTGGATATTACCATGGCTACCACATCTCTAGCTGAAATTGCAATTATATCAGCACAAGAAACAGTGCGCGGGCAAGCCGATTCAATCTTTGCTTTGGCTTCATCAATCACATAGAACGACCGAACTGATATGTTAGGAGGGCCATCTTTCTCTGCTTGGTTGTTGGCTGTTGAGTCCATCAATATTGATGCATCACACCCCTGTCATTGAACATCAATCAAAACACGCATTTGTACACATTAGTTACTTTTGATCATTCATCAGTGTGAATACTCTGTGCACCTGCGTGTGTTTTGTCTTGGGTGAAAGATCATACCCTTATGAAACAATCATGGAAGAACATTCTCAAGACACGAGCTGGAACTTTTGGATCATGCTTGGAAGCTTTGAGAACAGTCTCTGAAATTAATTTTTCCAATTGTGGGCAGGTTTGGTCGTAGTAATGAGCATGAAGTTCAGCTTTGGATACTGAAAATGTTGTCAAAAGGAGGAAAATGATTGGAAAAATGTTTTCTGCTGGCAGAAGGGCCATATGATAGATCAGAATTTTTGTATTTTGAAAATGAGGCTTGGATGAGAACCTCATGAAAGATGCATTGCGATATTTATACCATAGTAGTGTACGATTTAGCAAAAACATGCTTAAGTGTGATTAACTGTACTTCAAAAGTTAGAATATTAGCCTAGAAGTACAGATTTTGACCTGTCTTCTGTTATGCTTTATCAAAAAACCTACGCAGATCTTCTGTTGCTAACAGAAGTACAAACAGAAGGTTTCTATCGTGTACTTAATTGTTTAGCTTTGAGTAAGGCCTTAAGGTTGTTTCTTAGGTTTCATTGCTTGTAATTAAGATAATATTTTCGTCCAACATCCTGGTTAGGTTACATGTTACTTCATAAGTTGTTCTGTTGGTATATGACTCTCAGATGAGTTTAGTAATGTTGTAAAGTTTACGAGAGAAGTGCGTAATTCTGCAGCCACAAATTGCCCGCATTGTGCGGAAGTTTCATTTTTATGTTATAAAAATCAGATTGGTTATGAAACCAGCCAGTGAACTAGCAAATAACCAGTACAGGTAGATTTTTATGTAATTATTAAGCTTGCAAGCTGATGAGACAGGTTAAAGTTAAACAATCAATCCAGATTGGTGATTTGCGTCTCAATGGTTTTCATAAAATATTTGATACTGTAAAAACCTCATACTAGACTTTGATATCTATTGAATTTAATGTTTAAAGTAACAGCAACTGCACTCAGCACAAGTACTACTGGTTTGACCGTTCAGTCATTGGTTGAACCAGTGATTTAATGACCCAATAAAGTTGATAGTAACGCTGAAGATCGCAGCATGAGTTATGATAAAATAAGTCATTTTGAAGTTAGTAATTTTAAGAAAATCATTTAAGAAACGGATAGAATTTTGCATATTAAAAGAACGAACTGATTATTTTTAAAATGAACAAATTAAACAAACTCTTAAAAATAACGAAATTTTAATCGAAAAGGGCACTTATTTCCAAGAGGGAAAAAAAACTTAAACTGTTAGGTCAAATATGTTCAAACAAAACATGTTATATCATTATACAATAAAAAAAATTTGTTTTATAAAGAAAATATTGAATAAAAATCCAAATTGATTTAAATATTTTTGGAAACTTAAACCTGCTAACTTTTTTTCTTTGTATGAGATGTTTGGAAAATAAATGTTGTCTTAAAAATTAGAATTATTTTCACCATATGCAAATATTTAGGTAAATAACAATTGATATTCCTGAAAGATGCGTTAATTACACGTCTTGTATTTTAGAATATTACATTTTTCTTTTAAGAGATTTAATGTGTTGAACTATCTTTAACATTTTTCTTAAATATACATTGTCTTTAATATATTGGAATTTGTTTTTAAGTTATGTAAAGAATGTTACTTGAAACCGTATTCTGTGAGCGTTTGCCACGTTACATTGCGTGTAGATAACACAAGTAATAACGAAGAATAAAGGTAAATGAAACTCCACTATTTGACAATTTTTTTCTTTTAATACTTAATTTGATCATTTTAAAAGTTTTAATATGACGCCAGTTGAAATGAAGATATACTTGTGAGAGCCAAATTTTCAATTGAATAAATTCAACCAAACAAATGTCAAGTGTAATTAAATTGAACTTTAAGAAACTGTTTGGAAGAAAGAAACGTAATCTTTGTTAAACATAAATACACTTATATAAAACGGATCTTAACAAAATATTTTAAGGATGTAAAGAATAATCTGTAAAAGTTTTGAAAAGGTCAAATATATGACATATATTAAAATTAAAATAAATTATTTTTACATATATATATATATATATATATATATATATATATATTAATTTATGTGTATTAAAAAAAACTAGGATCAAAGTCCTCCCAGGGAGAAAAAGTTCAGACACTGTATACAGCAGCACCTAATTCTGGTAAGATATATAAATTATATTTAGTATGTAAACTTTATGTCAGCATGATGGTGAATATGTTAAGAAATAATATAATATCTAATATTGGAATTTATATCAATTATTTAAGCAGTACATTAAATTTAATTCAATATTTTTTTAATGACGTAACTTGAGTGTTATAGCTAAAAAAATAGATTTAATTTTTTAAAACAACCGAAACAATTACTTAGTCAATTGTTTTAAAACGTCGAAACAATTTTATTTAATCTCTTTTTTTTTTTCTCTCCAAAGCACTTTCATAAAAGACATTTTGTTGCCAAATGGTCCTTCTATTTTATCTATTTAATCTTTTTGGGCTCAACATTTTGGCTTTATCCCTATAAATAGAGACAAAGTGGAAGACCTGTGGCAGTGGAGAAGATAAAATGTAAAACTGGTGATATTTAGCAGAGTCAAAAGGAAATTTTATAATATTTAAAGTGAGTGAAAAGGGATAAAAACTAAAAAATAGCAATTTAACAATGCAAAATTACATATAGTCAACTAAAATTTATCAAAATTTTCATTCGGCACCAGGTTGCTATGCTTACCTTTGTGGTAGTGGTGCGTATCTGACATGTAAAAAGATGGTGTATCTATCATATTGTGTTTGTTATAATATATCTAATGTTTTTTTTTTTAAATAGAGTTATGTATATAAATAAAAAAATATCATTTTAATATGAAATTTATTAATATAAACTAGTTTCAAATTAAAATTCTATTCAATTTTAAATAACTTATTATAACTGTAGAATATATATTAAATTGATATGTTCACCAACAATTATTTCTATCATACATCATGTTTAAAGATGTTTTGATATTTATTCTATAGGATAATCTAACTTGTGTTTGGCGTGTTATAGTTGTCGATGTCTATTTAGTTGACTAACTCTTTCAAAATTGACTTTAAGAACTAAAAAACAGCTCACACATGAGATTGAGAATAGTAAACTAACTAAACTTATATCACATTTATCAGTCTATCTTATTTACGTTCTTATAACTTTATATTTGTTCAATTTAATTATAAATTGAATTTATGTAAAATATTTATAACAACTCATGGCTAAACTGAATAAATCTTAAGTAAAAGAAAATCTCTTATACCTATGTGTATGTGAATTAAAAAATACAGATATGAAATAGTTTCTTTTGGAACTGAGGATAAAAAACAATGATTATTAAAACAAAAAGTTGTTTGTGTGTAAATGTAATAGTTTGTGTCTTCGTTTGCATTACCCAAGCGATGATAGTAGAAAAGGCCGCATTGGTTGAGTGAACACGAGTCCACGTGTGGACCAGCCACGTATAGTCCTCACAACAGACACGTGTAGAGAGGGCCAGCTGGTTCCAACAAGGAGTGGACCCCACAAAATCATAGGGACACGTGCCTAAACCCAGGAATCACATGCCCAAATATCGTGGCCCAACTTCAACCACTCAGCACGCTCCACGGACACCCTCTATTTCCCCACCAACTTTTTAGCAATGGACCCCACCCCATAACACGTGCATAAACTCACGTGACGTGACAAAACACCAATCAGACTTACCTTCATCCATCCCATTCCCTCCCTCCCACGTGCCATCGCACGGGTGAGACAACGCCCTACCCTACCTCCATTGCTTCACATTCCCGATAACACACACCGTTTAAAAAATAAATAAAAATAAAACAAAAAGAACAGCCTTATAAGGTTTTCATTAAAAATAATTAAATCCTAACCATTATCTAAAATCAACAAAACTCAAATTGAAAAAGTAATGGTCTAAAACTAAAAACACTATCTAATTGTTTTGTTTTTGTTCTTGACATTCAAGGCTTTGATGAAGGTGGCGCTTGACCCAAAAATTGAAGCTCTTTCTTGTCATAAATTTCCAAAGAGAAATCCCTGAGTATTTGAGTGGTTGTGGCGGCGGATGAGGAGGATGCGGCGGCGCTGGTAGTAACACTCACTGAGCTCATAGTAGAACCCACAGTGGACGAAGAGTTCACAGAATCCGAGGCACCATTTGAGGAGGGCTTATCCTGTTCGTGCATCTGGAAGGCAGAAACAAACCCCGAAATGGGCCGGGCCTGCACGTTAAAAAATGGGGCCGCCGTTGCGGGAATGGCCCAATACTGAGGCGGGTTTGAAGCGTTTGGGAACATGAAGAAAGGCCCTGAACCGTTACCGTTCCAGAGTGGAACTACTCCTCCACCACCGCCACTGGCAACACCGCCATATGCCGTTTGCGCGATTGGTGCGAGCCCTGAAGACACCGAAACGTGGTTTTCGTTCACGTCGATGAATTCGCTGTTCGACGCTCTCCTCCTTCGTTTCTTCGGGGTGTCTTCCCCGTCGGGCCTCGCGGCCGAGGATGTCGGGATCTTCAGAGTACCACCGACAGACACCGCAATCGCCGGAACAGTGCCGGTGCCGGTGGCCTCGATGATAGCGGGCTCGGCGTGCTCCAGAAGCCACCGGATTGTTTCTCCGTCGGACTTGTGCCCCAGCTCCCGCGTCAGCTGGAATATCCTGGCGGCGCATGTAGCCGGCATCCGGATTCTGCGGCCGCGCCCTTCCACCTTCGTGTGTCGGTCCTTAGAGGGCCGCTTTGCCACCGTCAGAGGCATCGGAATAACATTCATGGGAAGGGCCACGTCAACGCCTTGCTCCGCGTCCACGGCCTCTTCTTTCATTTGAAGCGCCTGCGGTGAAGACGGAGAGGGTGACGACGACTCCGGCTGGTCCACCATTGGCGGTAACAGCTTCTCCGAAGTGTCATCCCCGTCATGCGTGGGATTTGATTCCATCCTGAAGAAATTCCAAACTTTTAAAAACACCCAAAAAAATATGACTGAAACCCAGAAGAGACACAAGGAAAAATACTTTCAATTTCAGAATTTCAGAATCCATTGGTGAAATAGAAAATTACAGTTTTTTGCAGCGGGAAGAACAGGGAAAGAGCAAGAGAGTTTAGGAAAGTTGACCGTGTTTGAAGCTTTCTAGCCCTGCAAAGATTAGAGACTAATTCAGAATTGAAAGATGGATTTTGATAATTAAAAATTATGAATGAAAAATGGAATAAAATGAATAAAATTGGGACAGAGACAACATAGAAGACAGAGAGGAACAAACCCTAACAAAGGTGAGAGCCCCACTTATCCGGATGGAAGAGGGACCCTCGGACCCAGTGTGCTGTATTTATTTACACAGTGAAATTGAATCAATGGTCAGATACACTCTTCCCTATAAGTAACACATTGGGATGATGCCACGTGGAGTGTCTAAGTTCTACTGTGACTTTACTGTTCCAGTCCAGTTCTGTGCCTAATTCAAGACAATTTGCAAATTTCAATGATACAGAAAAAAAAATCAAAAGTTTCCTTCTTTTTGGCTGAGTAATGGGAAAGTTACTGATTTTTTTTTTTTTCAAAATAACAATTAATGATTATTTAAAAATTAGATGACAATATTAATGTGTTTAGTTACTATCAATCTTTTCACAATAATGTAAACATTCATTTTAAAATATTTTTTTGGCATAGTTTAATTTGTATAATATTTAATTATTAATTATACCCTAAAGTTATAAATGTCTTAAATTAAGAGTATTAATTTTATTATGTTAATTAACTAATGACTACCTTGATCTAATTCAAACTTATGTGAATTTTATTTATGATTAAATTAAAGTTAATTTAGTCTAAATTAATAATCTATACAGGGATTGAATGATAAATTTTCTAGGAATGATTTGAGATTCAATTTTATATTTATTTAGGCATAAAACTGTATTGTATACTTTTTTTGTATGTTGAATTAGTTTGATGACTTCAATTATTTACTTAATAAAGTCTTAATTTGTGTAAAGATTACATTATTTTTCAACAAAGTTGATGTTAAAAATTATAACTTTTAACAAAAAATTAAATATTTTTAAAATTCTAATCTAAATTTATCTAAACTAAACAAAACCCAACCCTATATTTTTTTTAATGGGTTAACGCATAAACTTATCAAAACCTAACTAATTAAATTCGTGAATATCATTCAAGCATAATTGTGAATTTCAATGTAATCAGAAGTCAACTAATTTTATAAACAAATTATATGATAATGTAAAATAATTATATTACTGTATATTTTATTAAAATTCGACTGCTTTCTGTCATTTACTAAGACAATACACATTTTGTAAATACAAAAAATAACTATTTTTGTATTATTTAATAATAATTTTATGTAAACTATATTCACTTTAATTATTGTTTCACGTTTGATTACTTACTGTAATTTATACTTTGGACCATAAAGATTTTTTTTTTGGAAAAAAATTAAGAGACTGTTCAAATTAAATTAATCGATTCCTTTAATCTATCTGAAATAATTTTTTTCTTCTTGTAAATAATAACGAGTTTAATATAAAATATGTAAGAAAAAGCTTAAATATATTTTATTTAGTTTATACTATAAAATATTTTTAACATAATCACATATATTAAAGAAAGTAATCAATCTTTTTTATTTTGTTAAATTTTTAAAACAATATTAATTTATCAGACTTGTCTTCATTCTTAATAATCTTGTAATCTCTTTTAACTAAAATAAATAATTTCATAATAATAAATATAGAATCGAATAATACATTACATATTGTTTGAACTCATTTTAATGTTGTTAGGTAATATTCATGCACATGAGTATAAATATTATTAATATTTAATTGTTTAAATAGGAAAGTAAAATGTTATTCAGATCAAATTATAGTTAACAATATTAGAGTTTTTTTCTGCAACTCACTTTCTCTTTACTACAACCCTCCCTCCCCTCGTCATTGCAAAGTCTACCCAAACTATAAATTATAGCAAACTAAATCATGCTACAAAATGTTATGTCTCATGATAATTTTGTGTTGTGGTTGCCTTAAACTAAAGATAAAATTTAAGAAAAAATGAAATCATGATCATTACTAAAATTTAGGAAAGCAAATGATAGATCCTTGTTTATTTGAATAAAGTTATTGTTGTTAAATTACGAAACTTTGGAGTGGATATTATTTATTATGTTATATTGTTTGTGAATCGTATTTGTGCAGAGGAAGTCAGTGGGGAGCAAGGATACGAAGGCTCCATCTATTGCCTCCTCCTCCATGTCACACCATCACTATCTTTTCCCAAATATTCTCTTCAACTTGCCAAATTCTGCTTATAAATTTTCTTTTAAAAATATTTTGAAAACTATGAACTAAAAAGCTAAATATTTTCAAAAATTGGATTATATTTCTCTTATTATTTCTTCTGTAACTTCCCAGGGAATCACAATATCTAAAGTAATTTTAACCTATTTATCTGTTTAGAGTTCTTTCGAACAAACTTTTCTATGAACATTTCTACTAGGGAAATAAAATTGAATAAATTAATATTTTTTTACATATATGTTAATTTATAAATTGTTTTTCATGTTATTTTCTAATTTTAGTTTAATTGATATTACTTTTTTTTTTCTTTTGAAAATATTAATTGAAAAAGCTTCTCAAACTTCAAATTTAGGTGCCATAGTTAGGTGATGGCCAGTGGACCAATTTATGCTGCAGCATGAAAGCCCGAATCTATTGGCCCAGTTAAGCCCAGTGGACTTTTGAATATTGCAACAGGAAGGGGAACTCAACGTTAAGACTCTAATACTATTTTTGTTTTCTGGACGAAAATATTGCATTTTTGGTAGCCACCCAAGCACTGCAGTTAGAGGATCCAACTCATTTGTTCACTTTTGCTACTCATGATTGAATAACACATTATCCAATACAATGAAAAGAAATAAACATGATGAACAATTGAAAAGACAATAAATTTTGAAAATGTTCATTTAAAAAATACAAAATTTAGAAACAATCTATATTATATATGTATAACTATTTTTTATGTCAATTTTTAATTAGACAATTGTATTATTTAATAAATAAAAATGATATTTTTATTCATTTCGTTATGACTCACCGATATAATAAGTAGAAAGTTGCAAGAGTGAACCACTGAAGCGCGGAGTTTGCTCGAGTACATTCGAGCCTGCTCAAAAGCAATTCTATGTGAGAGTTAACGAGGTTAGAGGGTGTGGAACGTAAACTCCTCGTGATTTTGATAACCCTGTGTTCCAATAACTAAGTGTGGCTATGTCCACTAATAAACACTGAAAGATTTTGGATGGATTTTTTGAGCATTGATCACTAGCATGAGCAAGGCTGGGCAATCTCTGAAATGGGTTCTCTTGGATTTGATTCACAAGAGCAACGACTTGAGATCCTTCAAGCAAATCCATGCGCATCTATTGACTTCTGCCCTTGTTGCCAATGACTTGGTTGTTTCCAAAGCTGCAAACTTTTTGGGAAAACATGTCACAGATGTTCATTACCCTTGCAATTTCCTGAAGCAATTTGATTGGAACTTGAGCTCTTTCCCTTGCAACTTGATGATTTCTGGCTATGCCTCTGGTCACTTACCCTGGCTTGCAATCCTGATTTGTAGATGGACTGTTAGGAATGGTTTTGTGCCTGATGTGTACACTATCCTAGCAGTTTTGAAATCTTGTGCTAAGTTTTATGGGATTGTAGAGGTTAAACAGTTTCATTCCGTGGCTTTTAAGACTGGTTTGTGGTGCGACATTTATGTGCAAAACTCTTTTGTCCATGTGTATTGCATTTCTGGGGACACTGTTGGTGCTGGCAAGGTGTTTGATGACATGCTTGTGAGAGACGTGGTCTCTTGGACTGGTTTGATATCTGGGTATGTCAAGGCTGGGTTGTTTAATGAGGCCATCGCATTGTTCTTGAGAATGGATGTGGAACCTAATGTAGCAACCTTTGTGAGCATACTTGGGGCTTGTGGGAAATTGGGTTGTTTAAATTTGGGGAAAGGGATTCATGGGTTGGGTCTCAAATGTCTGTACGGGAAGGAGTTGGTGGTATGCAATGCTGTGTTAGATATGTATATGAAGTGTGAGTCTGCCACTGATGCAAGGCAAATGTTTGATGAGATACCTGAGAAAGATATTATTTCTTGGACTAGTATGATAAGCGGGTTAGTGCAGTGCCAGTATCCCAGTGAATCGCTGGACTTGTTCTGTCAAATGCAGGACTCAGGTTTTGAGCCGGATGGAGTTATACTAACAAGTGTGCTTTCTGCTTGTGCCAGCCTTGGGCTTCTTGACTATGGCAGATGGGTCCATCAGTACATTGATGAATGCCGTATCAAGTGGGATGTTCATATAGGAACGACATTGGTTGACATGTATGCAAAGTGTGGTTGTATAGACATGGCGCAGCGTATCTTCAGTGGAATGCCTTCTAGGAATATCCGTACTTGGAATGCCTATATAGGTGGCCTAGCAATAAATGGACATGGGAGAGAAGCATTGAAACTATTTGAAGATTTGATCGAGTCTGGTGCAAAGCCTAATGAAGTGACATTTCTTGCTGTTTTTACAGCTTGCTGCCATTCTGGTTTGGTCAGCGAAGGCCGAAAGTATTTCAATGAGATGTCAAGTCCCCTCTACAATCTTTCTCCCTTGTTAGAACACTACGGCTGCATGGTTGATTTACTCTGCAGAGCAGGACTGGTGGAGGAAGCTGGGGAGTTGATAAAGACAATGCCCATGCCCCCTGATGTGCAGATCATAGGAGCGCTTTTGAGTGCCTGTAATACATATGGGAATGTTGGATTCACCCAAGAAATCTTGAAATCACTGCAGAATTTTGAATTCCAAGATAGTGGCATATACGTGCTTCTTTCTAATCTGTATGCCACAAACAAGAAATGGGCTGACGTGAGAAATGTTAGGAGACTGATGAAGCAGAAAGGAATAAGCAAGGCTCCTGGGTCTAGCATTATAAGGGTGGATGGTAAGAGTCATGAATTTTTAGTTGGAGACAGTAGTCATCCCTATAGTGAGGATATTTACGTACTATTGAACATCCTTGCCAATCAAATATACTCTGAGGGGCATATTAATACTCTCTGCTAATCAGACAAGCACGTTTGGTCCTGAGCTCTGTCTATGGACTCGAGCAACTTCTAATGATGCATTCTATAAAGTGTCCCTAAATAATTTTAGACTTGTCTTATTTACTATGTTCCCTCCATGGCCAGATTGGGACTTGATATGGAAGTTCATAATAGTTACACGAGACCACTGCATTTATGGAAAAGATACGGGTCACTCTTTGCCAAATTAAACTTAAGCTTATGCATTGAGAAGCAGCTGAGGAGCAAGGTGGATTCATAGGTAACCTCTTTTAGGGGCCAAAGGGAAATTTTATCTGGCATCTGCGACACAGTGACAACGTTTCAAGTTTATGTTTGTGAGCTTTGACGAGACCACAGGGTCAATGGTCACCTGAACTTTGACGAGACCACAAGCTCTGACATGAAACAGAATCATAATAGAAATAGAAGCCACTTGGGTAAGTTCAGATACGGAATACGTCAACACATTCAATGGCACGTGGTCATAATAGTAAAAGAACTCTACCATTACTTGTAGGAGTTTTCCTGGAGCTTGAGCATGCTGACTTGTTTATTTTCTTCCAAATGAGATTCCAATTTTAAAGAAGAGAAATTCTTGACAATAAACATAATTTACACGACTTGTGTAAATTAAAGTAGTTATTTGACCAAGTACTTGCATAGTTAGTTAAGAGGGGGTTTCAGAAATTGTCTATTCCGGAATGTGTCGTTTTCATCGAAAAGGTTTAGAAAAGAAAAATACAATTACACGTATACTTTGAGTTTATTTATTATGACTATTGCTGAAATGAAAGAAGAACCAACAGCCTCCTCAGATGTGTACGTGAGAGAAATTAAAATACATTAATGATGTGAAGTTCTTAGTGGAGAAATGTGACTTCTTTGAATAAGCTTCTTGGTCGGCTGCATTCCATAGAGGCCGTGTTTGAATAATGGGTATGTCAAGTCTCTTGAACAACTTCGAATTCCTGGTCAACAAAGAAAATGAAGATATCAAAGTCAAATTTAATCCCTTATTGGTATTTTTAGAATACTATTCAGATTTTGTTCTTTTACGGTTTTGAAGTGACAAAACAATTTCTGGCTTTATGCTCCATTTTTTTTTTATATTTAATTATCGTTTACTGTGTGTGATGCCTAAGCATTCCGAAACAAATAGAGATAGATTCTATGTGATTATTCCAATTTGACCATATATTTTTCAAGACACAATGCATATTTGGACTTTCAAACGCACTGAGATATATTCAGGAAAGGCCAAGATACTTTGTAGGCTGATTTTGTAAGTAAACATATATCATTAAAGAACGGTTACTAACTAAATAGAATACTATTCTATTTAGTTATTATTCATTAAAGAATGGCCACAAACTTTTTCTGCTTTCTTTGGTAATTCTCTGATTTTTCGGAAGGTTGTCAAATAAGATATTGTATCCAAATCTTATGCATTATAATCACTTGCTAGTGAAATTGTTTGGCAGTAATGATCACTCAAATATTTTGAAGTTTCACTTGACACAATTATGCTCTTATGTGATAACAAATTTGCCACGCACTTTACTTATAACTCCTTCTACATAACAGAGATCTAAACATGTAGATACCGTTTGTCATTTTATCTGTGAGCTTGGTTCAAAAGCAACTCTTCACTCTCTTTCACGTCAAAATTGAGCATCAAATATCTAATATATTTACAAAAGCCATTTTTGTTGTTGTCTTCAATCCTTTCATCGACAAGTTGGAAATCATAAATATCTATTATTGGACTTGAGGATATCAGAATCAAATATAATTAAATGTTATACATGTTATATATTATTAGTTATTTTACTTCTTTTTTTATTCATTTTATTAGTTCATTACTATTACATATAATCTTCTCTTATATACAAATATCATCATGATTCAATGAATTATTTTATTTCTTTCTATCTTGATAATGTGCATACAAGGACAAGATACAAATCCTCATCAAAATTCACACCCTTTAGTCTTCTGTGTATCACAAACCAGAAGAATAAATGAAATTTATTGAATTAAACTTCAATTGTTTTCTGATTTAGAGCCGTGTATCTCCATCTCTCCTTCTCCACAAAATCAGCATCAAGAAACCTGGCAACAAAAGTCCATAGTTTATATACATCTTCAAAATTAGCCAGGAAGCTTAATGCAGCAGTAACTACTGTTACTCCTAGTTTATCCCTATCTTTCTTCTTGTTGGAGGTTAGTCCCTGGCCTCTTCCTTCTTTGGTCTGTAGAACTTTTCCCTTGTCTTCTGAATACTTATCTGCAAACCAAATATGATGCAGAAACCCATAGCTCAGAGATATATTGTTCCTATCAGCAAGTTTCTGTACAAGGACAGGCTCAACCTTCTCGCCCTTCCAATCAAACACATTGAATGCCAAAGCAGGCCCTCTATCAAATTTTACCTTTGGGCCATAAATCTTGACTAGGGGTTCCCCTGCTGCATTAGGGTGCTTCAGCTTCATCATGGAGTTCACCAGCCAATTTATCAGGTACCTTGTTCTATTGGTGATCATTGTCAATCCCAAAGAGTCCACTTGATCCAAACATCTGCACTCAATGTTGAATCCCCCGTTCTCACCATCTTGTGCTTTCTTATTTTGATGTCTCTCAACCACTTCTTTTGCTTCAACACTTCCAGAGCCTCCTTTTGCCTCTGCTGGTGCCACCATTACCTGAAGCTCACATGATTCTTCTTCAACTTTTAAAGCTTGCGAAGTTTGTATCCGACCAGAGAAAGAATTTAAGGAAGACAATTCTTGGTCTTGCAAGCTAGATAATGGTTTTTGTTTGCAGTTCCCAGAAGAACACTTATCTTCTGATGACTGACGTAGAAACCTATCTGGTACGAGGTTCACAATTCCTGCGCAAGAAGAGGATTCAAGAGTGGTGATAGCAGATTTCTTGACAAAAAGGCATCCAAACCCTGATGGATTTTCTCCGAAGACCTTGTAGAATGAACAGATGAGAAAGTCAGGTCGAAAGAGAGAGAGGCCAAAGCTATCCATGTCTTTGGGTCCCAATGCACAGGCATCGATCAACACATGCCATCCATTCTCCTGTGCTATGCTCATCCACAGGTAAGGATATCTTGCTCCTGTTACCCTGGAGTGAAGTGGAAACACGAAGAGACCCCTCTTCTTTTTCTTCTTCCTCTTGCTAACAATCATCTTCCTCAGTTTTGTTGACTGAATCCTCAGCCTTGACCATGAGAACTCTGCTGACATGGCCTTGGCTCCTCTCTTCTCGGAGCAACTGATCATTGCTTCCACTGCCTCACTCTCATAGTCATAAACTGTCAGAAGCTTCTTGCTAGATTGGAATGGATACGAGTCTGCCACGAGTTTGAAAGCTGAAGTTCTGTTTGCTGTGAAAACCATGAAGTAGTCATTTTCAGAAATGTTGAGAAACTTCATTATTCTTCTCTTCATGGCAGACTCAAACTCTGACTCCTGCCCCCCATGAAGCAAAAGTGTTTTCAGATTCCCGGTCTTGTAGGATATGCTAAAGAAGGGAATATCCGAATATTGGGGTGGGGAAAGAGGTGTTGAAGAAGAGGCAAGTTGGGTTTTTGAGGTGTCATGGTGGTGTTGGCGTTGGTAATAGGAGAAGAGGCCAATACCAATGTAGTCAAGGCATGATTGGTTGGAGAAAGAGAGATGGTAATATTCCTTAGCTCTTAAATGGTCCACTTGGTCAGTTTCGGAGTACTGAGGATAAACTTTCTTGAATTCACCGAATGATTCATGAAGAGAAGGAAGGGACTCATGGTTGGTGAATTTGGTGTTTGGGAAGATATAGGATGACGTGGTGGCTACAAAACTGTGGCGACACTCTGCAGAACTGTTTCTGGGTTTGGTTGTTGTGTTCTGAGATTGAGGTGGTGCAGGATTGAACAATAGAGTAGGGCAACAACCTTGAGGGCATGGTTGGGAGCCCTCATTTTGACCAAGGGACTGCATCTTTTTTTTCTTCTCTGCACTCAGAGACAATTCTGGTTGTTATATATACCTGTTTGACAGATGGATTTATTCTCTGTTAAAACAAACATAAAGATCACATAAATTTTGTATTGATTTATCTGTAATTATGTGGCTGACACAGTACTGTGTGAACACACTGACAAGGTCAGGTAGCACAATTTGGACTATTTCTTCGTTTCTTGGGTAGTTTGTCAAGTTGACCTCTTAGTTATATTGTGTCTCATAGTCCAATCAATCTGCTTCAAGGCGTGATGGTGGTGCTGATGTATGCTTTGGGGGATTTCTTTACACGTTATTATAGATAAAGAAAAGGTAAAAACATTTCTTGTTGCACCTAATTAAATTATTTTGTTTACTTTTACTCACTACTGACTCCTCTCCAATTCTTTTGTTCTTTTGGTCAATTCACCTTCTCCTTTTTCAAATAGTGGCTATTCATGGTAACGGAGAAATTATCTTAAGTGATCAAAGTAAAGTTAAGAACACTTGGTCATTGCATATACAGAAAAAAATTACGACATATGCGTATGCAAGCAAGTAACTTTACTTGACATAAAACCAAGAGTTAAATTTTGAGAGAATAGTAACAAAATTGTTGACTGTGTTAGCTAGTAACTAAGTTTGGTCTAATGGGAAATCTGGTACAAAAATCTTTGGTGCATGGGTGAAGAATGAACACGTTTGTGAGAGTAAAAGGTGGAGCCAGGTACTTGAAAGCAAAGCAATAGTGAGTGGAGGACAGAATGGTCGTTATCTAAGGCGGCATTATCGATTAGGTCGTAAAGAAAAATCTCTTGAAAAATCTTCTAAGTACTTCGTTTGCTTAAGGTTTAAGTGTTGCAAAATACATGAAAACAAAAGCTCCATGATTGTGGATGCATTATTACATGCACTTGTAAGATTGTTGAATGTGTTGAGTGCACATATTGTGTCGATGATATTAAACTATTTTTTGGAAGTGAGGTTACATTATTATTGGTTGGGATGCTTAATGTGCGAGGACACTGGGCTCAGTAACCCAAATAAATAGGAGGCATGCTTATGATGAGGAAAACCCTTTATTCAAAAAAGAACAAAGTGAATTTGACTGCCATTAAAGTCACTTCAATTAACGAAAAAGAAAAGGCAAAGCTGCAGGCAACAGCACAAAGAAGGTTTGGTATGTTTTGCGGGAAACCGAGGAAAAAGAAGAGTGCAAAATTTGTTGCGAAATTAAGGGTTACCAAAGGCCAAATACCTTTATTATATTATAACTCTTGAAGCTACCCATAATAACTTGATACATATAGTTTAAATAAAATAATAAACATATTGGCTCCAGACATTTTGTTTTTATATTTCATATTAGGAACATCATACAAAAGGAACATTGATGTGTTCGTCAGAAGAATAATATAGACACGTGTTAAACTATTCACTTTAGTTAACCCCTCTTTCTTTCTACATTAACACACCGAGAGTTTTGTTTACTGAAGTTTAATTAAGCTTTAAATTATTTAAAAATATCCTACATTTTCAGGTAGTTGCACCAATAAAGAAGAGTTGCTGCAAAAAATAATGCTTTGAATGATAGATGGAAATGGACATTGGACAGCTTGTGCTTACTTTTGGAATTTGTTTTTATTCCATTTCTTTGGATCCAATAATTTCCATTTTTTACTGTAGTTTGGTTTGGTGGAGTGATGAGAGAACTTTTATAAATTAATTTATAAAGAAATTAATTCAAACTTATGTTAAAAGTTATTTTCACTTTTTTTTCATTTTTTTACTTTTTTTTTCCTAAATCTAGTATGTTATTTAAGTTTCTTGTCTGAATTAGCTTTTCATTCTCACCCTAAAATATTTATTTATGTGTGGTTTATTTAATCATTTAATGTTATAAATTTTACTTTTTCATGATTATACTTAAAAAATTATCTACAGAAGTTCTTCCATATATGCATATTGTTTTTCTTTTTTTACTTTTCCTCAATTCCTACCATTCAGAGTCGCATAAACTGAAAAGAATATATAAATAGAATGTATAAAGACTAAAAACAATGAAGGAATTAAAAGAAGAAAAAAAATTGAATGTATGCATCAAACAAACAACTTTATTTATTCATCAACCCTCTCTTCAACTTTTATCTACCACCAACTTAGGAATCAACGGTTGACATTTTAACCTTTGTTTTTGATTATAAACAATGAAAAACCACCGAATGAAAATTTGGGTATATTATTTCACTACTAAAAAAATTAATATTTTTTATTAATTTTGTTTTAAATTTTTTTAAAGAAATATCTATAAATATTCTTATAAAAAAATTACAGATTACGAATTTTATAATTTTGTAAGAAATAATTATCTACGAAGGAATTATCTACCAATTAAAATTTTTAGAAAAACAACATAAATAAATTTTTTTTATAAATTATTTTAATAAATTTATAAAAAAAATCAATATAATATGAAATTTTTTAATAGTGTATTAGACTAAAACATCCGGTTTAAAAATATTGACTCATACTCAAATATATAATTATATTTGATAACAAAAGCCACGATTGTTAATGGAATAGATACTAAAAATAACTTTACTGTCCCCTGTATTAAATATTTACCCCAAGTTAAATTTTTACTTATTATATGTAGGATGTGCTAAACCTCGTGGATGTTTTGTGTTTGTTGAATAAACTGGCTGAAATTGTATGACATATATTGCAATGTCCTCATGTACTCATGGTATATTTTAAAGATATAAACCAAAAATGTGAAAATCTACATTTATAATATAAAAACTAAAATTATGAAAATTTTAAAATATAAATATACAAATAAAAAATGTCAAAATCTAATTCCTAATTAAAATGTGATTTATCACATTTCTAAATATATTATCTAATAAATTGTTAATCGAATCATAATCTCTAATCATAAAATAGTTGCATGTACAGTAGCACCAATTATGATAAATTTATTCATCAACATTTTATATGTGTAAACAATTATAATTATAATAATTTTTTTTTTTTAACTAATGGCTTTAAAAAAATAATGAATGAATTTTTGTACTACTTTAACATTATCTGTTGTGAGATAATTTACTTTGAGCAGCATGTGCATATAAATGTCTTATAACTTTACGAAATTATTAAAGGCTTAATATATGTCCATATATTTTAGAGGATACTAACATAGCAATACTGGAACAGTTTAGAAATATATATATATATATATATATATATATATATATATATATTTTATTTATACATTTTTTTTTATTCAAATATAATCAGAGAAATATAAATATTTTGTTAAAAAAATAGTGTATAT
>Ga0099822_1002816_pt1 | contig 21939 bp, 11 predicted proteins | sample CowpeawhiteBW_FD_76839 | JGI IMG/M metagenome (GOLD analysis project Ga0099822, IMG submission 76839) | Root nodule microbial communities of legume samples collected from California USA - Cow pea white BW | ecosystem: Host-associated > Plants > Roots > Nodule | place: USA: California | collected... | reverse complement strand
AAATAAAATAAAATAAATAAATAGGACCAATGCGTAACTAGAGATAAATAAAATAAAATAAATAAATAGGATCAGTACATAATTGGAGATTAAATAAAATAAAATAAATAAATAGGACCAATGTGTAACTAGAGATAAATAAAATAAAATAAATAAATAGGACCAGTACATAACTGAAGATAAATAAAATAAAATAAATAAATAGGTACAATGCATAACTGTAGATTAAATAAAATAAATAAACAAAATCAATGCATAACTAGAGATAAATTGATAAATAAACATGATCAATGCATAATTGGAGATTAAATAAAATAAATAAATAAACAGGATCAATACATAATTGGAGATTAAATAAAATAAATATAAGAGGATAATAAATGAAAATAAGTTAAATGAAAGTAATAGAATAATATATGAGTCAAAATAAATAAAAGATTAATATAAAACCCATGAGTTTATCAAGATTAATATAAGAAGAGCTTAACCTCACTCTCCCTTACCTTATTAGTTGGAGGGACACAATAGTAATACTTCTAGAAGATCAAGATCTATTTCAAATCTTTTGCTCCAACTTTTTCTCTCTATTTATTTCTCTCTCTTCCCTTCTTTCTTTCTCACTTAACTCACCCTTCCTTTAATTCTTTCTACATTTTTCTCTTTCATGTCATCCTTTTATAAGCAAACCATGTGCTACTTCATTAATGCAAAGATTCTCTTCATTAATGAAGAGATAAGCTTCATGCTTTCCTTAGTTCTCTTATTTCATCATTTCATTTTTCTCTTTCTTATATCATTCACACATACTTAGGTTCAAAGTGATAATTGCATGCATTAAATGCAATCTTATCGCTTCTTATCTTCTTCTTTTTACTTAATTTAATTTTTTTTCTTTCTTATCTCTTAGATTTAACATTAGAAGATTCATTTATTCTTATTTTTATTTTACTTATTCTTAATTTTTTTTAAAAACTACTCAATTTCTTTCTCAATGTTCAAACAATATCTAAATATAATACAAAACACTAATAAAAACGCAGAATTTTCTAACTCTTATATTTAGAGTAAAGATAAAGTAAATAATATAATTTATTAAATGTAGGGATGTTACACATTTCACTTTTAAGTTATACGTATAATATTTTGAAAGTTCAACTCCATATGTTAGAAAATATTCCCATATATATATATATATATATATATATATATATTAACGAAGACTAAAATTTTTACATCATCTACTTTGGTAATGTACACATTGCCGAAATTGATAAAACTATCTCCTCTGCCAAAAACCCTGACTCACCAACTATTCTTCTTTATTATAAACGATATCTAAATAAGAAAAACATAACACCTATTCCTATAATTATTATTTATCCAGGTAAACCACTTCCAAATACATACCACTCAATCATTTAAATAAAAAAATTACATATATATATATATATATATATATATATATATAATATAAAATTTTTTATTTTTGTTAATATTTTTTTAAAAAACACTCATATTTTTTTTTTAATATCTCTCTTTATAAAATATATACAAAAAAACCACTTAAAAATACATACCACTCAATCATATAAAAAAAAAAATTATATATATATATATATATATATATATATATATATAATATAAAGGATTTCATCCTTGTTAGTAACTTTTTTCACAACAATCCCATGTTTTTTTTAAAACCTCACGTCCTGAACTATATACATAATATCTCGAAATTTATTCACTTAATAACTCAAGATAAAACAATGCATATCTGCATTGGCTTACATTTATCGTAATTTCCCTGCTCATACTCAAATTGCTTTTACCGATTCTAATATAATCTAAATTTCTCCACGATTTCCCTTTATAAAATAATATATAGCAACTTCATATAAAAAAAATACACTAACGTAGTAAAATACCTAACTAAAATCAATTGTTTAACCTTTTTTTTTTCTATAATATGCCTAACACAACACCCCAATTACGAAGAGAATTTAATAAAAAAATCATTTCCAACTCTGATTATCCCACGTAAAACATTAGTGTAAACAACTACAATTGCCTACAACTAATTCTACTTTATCCAATTAAAACATTTATACAAATAATTCAAATAAACTAATTCAAACAATCTGTTATTTGTAACCAAACTGCAACTTCATATTTGCCTCCCGTACCCGAGAATTCAAATGACCCCAATATAAAGTCTAGATATTTATGAACAAGAATTATTGGAATCACATAATAAGAGAAAGGTTAGTTCCTCTTACATGAAATTTCCTGTTCTTAAAACAATTCTAGTGATCTTTTTTCCCCAAGAATTACTTTAGCCTCTGCATTTACCACTTGGAATCCTTTCTAGTCGTCTATGCTCACCTTAGGTCCTCTTTTGGTGCTCTAATAATTCTACCCTATATTATTACTAATCCTAACTCCCCGCATTAAATGTCATAAATATTTCATTACCCGCATTTATTTTAAATAATTATTTAATTAATTATTTAATTTTTTCGGATCTTACACATTTCACCATTCCATATATCAATTTACAATCATTTCTCTACACACAATCACGTAAAGAGGATTCCCTCTTTTGTGTCCACATTTCATAATGTTATTTCTACCCTGTACAATATAATTATTTATTAAATATTTTAAAATTAATGGTTATTTTTATCTATTTTCTATAAATTTGTTCATGTTTTTCTCTTTTTTTTTATTCATCAACAATTAATTTCTCTATTCATTTCACTTTATTTTTAATAAATATAAATTTAGTTTATATATTAACTTAATAACATTACACTATTATCACCTACTAACATACTATCATTCATATTGAAAAAATGCATACACACAGGCATTGTCATGCTTGTGTGTAGCTAGTATCAAGAAAATGGTTTAACACCAACTTAACCCCAATTTTACAAATCATCATCCCATAAATCCATAAATAAAGTAATATTAAGCAAATTTTCACCTTCCTAGGCGCACCACAAAACTACCAAAAAGAAAACACCACCTCCAAGCTCCACCTCAACACTCCAAACCATGTCAACTATCCCATTTTTCTTATCAACCACATATGATAACATCCATACCTTTAATGCATTCGAGAAAACAAAATTATACAATGCCAATTGTATTATGAATAATGTATAGAAATACAAATTATATCAAAGCACACTCAAAACCTCCAAAACAAATCTATAAAAATAATATTTAAATATAAACACACCAAATACACACATAAAGAAAGGAACCCTTAACCACCAACCTATGACAAGCTTTAACCAATTATGCTACAATCACTTCTATCAAATTATTTATGAATGAATTTAAATACTACTCCTCACGTCCAATTACCATCTTAGAAATATATTATTTTTTCTTGGTCTTACAATTAGCTGTGATCATAACTATTATAAATTTAGATGTGTGTGTGTGTTTTTTTTTTCTATCTTTTTCCTCTTTTATTACTATTTTGATTCTTGTGTGTGTTAGTTTAGGGTTTAAGAAAAGTGCATTTTGAATTTTTAAAATCCTAAAAAAGTTTTAAAACCAATTCACCCCTCATAGTTTAACAAAATCCTGCATCATTTTCTAACAAATGGATCATACTTGCACAATCTATTTAAATAAATAGAAACTGATTTAAATCAACAAAAAATTTTGAAGACTAGAACAAACATTGCTTGTAATTAACACACCACAATCACAAATTTCCATCAAGTTTCCATTTCAAAAGCAAAATGGACTAAGTATACACAAACATTTGCTAAAAATTTACTACCTATAGCAATTGCTTATTGATTGGAATTTGAATGTAGGGTGGTACTTAAAAAGAATAATAATTAAGTAGTTTGTGGTTAATCTAAATTTATTTAATGGTGCGGTTAGTACAAAGAATAAGAATGGTCCAAAATATGACACGTGTATGGCGCTTACGAAAACGCGCGGTATAGTCCAATTCCGCGGGCTAAAGGATGGAAAAGGGAAAGGACGTTGGCTTTTCCACGGTTCGGTGAGGAAGCCTCGTACACTTTTCCTGGTGGGCAAGCAAACGGTTACGAAAATTCTAATCTCCTTCACACAGACATTGACATATCCGTCGTTTCTCTCTTAATTGCCTCCTTCTTTTGTAATTCTAGCTTAAACATAGGCTTTGTGATATTTACGTTTTTTTTAATATGTATGATATAATATTAGTAATTAATAATATTATAATGTTATTAAATTAATAAAATAAATAAATTTATATTTATAAAAAATAAAATAAAATGTATGAAAAAATATGAGAAAATAACTGTTTGATGAATAGAAAAGAAAAGAAGAAGGAGATAAATAAATAATTTTATAAAAATTTGTAAAAATAACAGTTAATTTTAAAAAATTTAACAAATAATTACATTATAAAGTTAGAATTATAAAATGTGGACATAAAAGACGAAATCCTCTTTATATATATAGTTATAGACTAATTTTTAACCATTAACAAAAGCATTTGTTTTTATGGTATCTTCAGTTTCTATAATTTTAATTAAACTCATTTTGGTTGTTTTAAACTCAAGATGAATATTTACAACTTCGTGCTGAGTGACATGCTCATTCCTTGATATAATTGAAACATTCGAATACAATTTACTCAACGAAACATTGGTCTAAGTGACATCTCTACTATTGGCATAATGGAAACCATTGAGTATAATCTAATTAATAACATGTAGAGTCTCATTGACATCCACATAATTGAAACGTCTAAATACAATCTACTTGACATGTATCTAAAAATATTTTAAAGATATTTCAAAATATATTGGAAGCATGTACGACTTTGTTTTGAACAAAATTAATTTACTTATTGATAATATCAAAATAAATATTTTAAAAAATTAAAATGCTAAGATATACTAAAAATACAATATCACGTAGACCGTGGTATAAATAATTTATATTTGCAATTATATGAAACATATTAAATATTTAAAATAAGCATTTTCAAATTAAAAAAAATAAAATTTTAAATGTTTTAGCTCAATTTAAGAATACTAAGAAACATTTATTTCGGGTTATCATGATAGGTTTTCAAGAATCATATTTCTAATTTAAAATGCTTCTCATTCATATATATATATATATATATATATATATATATATGTATGTATAGAATTATTTTTTGGTGAACTAATATTTTTTTAACTCTGGTCTGATCCACTTGGTAGGTTAGTAGGTTTCTTTAATGAATGTTTTTCTTTTTACAGTTTATTTCATAAATTTTTTTCAATTTAATTTTTTATAATAAAAGAATTAAATTTGGTGGATTAATTTAGATAAATTACTTGATTAATCTATGAGTTAAATAAATTGGGTTCAATTCAATTTATTTAAAAAAAATGAATTTTATTTTATCTAATCTGACTCATACCCACAACTCACATGTTAAAAATCTATTTTGACATCTTTATATTTAAATGTATAGATTAACTTTTGATATTATTATTAAGAAAGAATTTTAAATATAAAACTAGAAGTTAAAGTGAGACTATGTGAAATGAATTTCCCAGTTTCTTCCATTATAGTAAAATAGAATTTTCCTACGCCTTTTATAAAAGAATAATAATTAATTATTGTTTTCTAAAATAAATGTTTCTAAAATTCAATAATCTGTTAATAAATATTCCAATCTTCGTACTTTTCAAACATGCAAAAGATTGGAGACTTCTTTAAATAAATATTTAAACAATATTTATTTAGTTTCCAAAACTCATACCTCCTTAACTCACATCACACAACACAAAACCACAGTTTCTCAAGTGCTCTCTTCTTCCTTTCTTCTTTCGAAGGTAAATAACCTCACTACCGCACTTCTCCCCGTTTTCCCCAAAACTGCATCTCAACCCTTCATCTACTCTGTTTCCGTTCTCTTTTTGATGCGTTTCAGTTCTCACTCATCCATTGAATTATATCTATTTAAATCCCTCCGTTAACGGTGATGGATGTTCCCAATTTCGCTTGAATTTCGATATGTTCCACAATTTTTAATCATCGATGATGCATTGGTACACGGTTTATTGAATATGTAAGAGTGACATGTCGGTTCTTCCTTGAACGAGATTGTTTTATTATTATTGTTATTATTATTATTATTATTATTGTTATTATTATTATTATTATTATTATTATTATTATTATTATTATTATTATTTAATCATTGTTGGATGGGGTTGTTCAATTTCGGGATGAACACTTCATTCTGGGTTTAAGAAATGAACCAAAATTTTGGGATCAAAAGTTTACTTTGGGTTTAAGAAATGACCGTCTTCTTGCAGGAGAGATATTTTTGACAACAAGTTAAATTTCGATGGTACTTTTGAAAATTTTCCGGGAAGAAGAACTTGCATAGCAGTGGCAGTAGCTGAAAAGATCATACATTAAAATTTCCAATTACACTGTGATTTTCTTCTTGTTTTTCTCAATATATCCAATTTATTTTTAATATATCCAATTTATTGTTAGGACGAACATTATATGCTCTAGGACATTGACTTCTAATTTCTAACTATTTGGATATTTAATACTGGAAATACCAATTTCAATAAATTTGAGCTATGGAGTATTTTATTTAGATGTTAAATGATATCAAAGTTGTTTTGTTCTATATGTTTATTAGTTATTTGTTCTATTTGCATAGCAGTGGCAGTAGCTGAAAAGATCATACATTAAAATTTCCAATTACACTGTGATTTTCTTCTTGTTTTTCTCAATATATCCAATTTACTGTAGGACGAACATTATATGCTCTAGGACATTGACTTCTAATTTCTAACTATTTGGATATTTAATACTGGAAATACTAATTTCAATAAATTTGAGCTATGGGGTATTTTATTTAGATGTTAAATGATATCAAAGTTGTTTTGTTCTATATGTTTACTAGTTATTTGCATCGCACTGCTCTACATGCTCTTTCTGTATTCTACACGAATATTTCATTCAACAATCAAGTTGTCCTAACTTTATTTGTTAAAATGCTTAAGGGGAAATTTTACTCTGTTTTCTTTTGTTTAACTCTCTTGGTTCTTGATTTGCTTGATTATGTGTTGTAGCTTGCCTGCGAGAATGGGGTGGGGAGATATTTACAGAAGACGGATTAGGGTATTTACAATGGCAATAGTAATTTACGTAGATTATAAGGTGAGTTTTGTTGATTACGCCAGTTGTTGTATTTTAAATAAGTAGGTCTATTGAACTTTTGCTCTCTTCAATGGATCTCCATAGGGTGTACAACAACGTGACAAATGGACTAGCAAATCTAGACAAGCTGCATTGTGGGAGAAGGCTCACGAGCGTAATGCTAAGCGTGTTCTAAAACTGATAATAGAGATGGAAGGCTTATGGGTTAAACTTGGGCAATATATGTCAACTCGCGCAGATGTGCTTCCTGCTGCTTATATACGTCTTTTGAAGCAGTTACAAGACTCTCTTCCTCCTAGACCCTTGGAAGAGGTTTTTCTTCAAATATTTTATTTAAAAATTGTTTTAGTTTATGCTATGGAGGAAAAAAATGCATTTAGGAAAACATATACATTCTGTGATTTTAATAAAAATATCCTGCATATTTTGAGCATTGGAGATGACATTATTCATTAAGTGGGTATTATAAGAATTGAATTTTTTGTACTTTTGTTGGCTGTGAAATTATCACTTTGCTGTTGAAAATGAAACTTAGTTGGGCGTAGACAATCTTTGAACAAGAATAAGGGCCTCATTTGCTAACCTACTTGAGAATTTCAGTTTATTTCTTGAGTCACTACTGCTTCTAGACTTCTGAATTTAGTTTATATATGCAAGGTCTATGGCACCATACAGAAAGAGTTGGGGAAATCAATGGATGAGTTATTTGCTGATTTTGTCAACGAACCTTTGGCAACAGCATCAGTAAGATTTTAAGGATATTTTTTCTTCTAGAGGATGATTATATAACAGATAAAAAATATTTTTAAGTTCACTGTTTTCCTTAATTTAGTTGAGTGAATTGTATCCGTGTGACACATTTATGCAGATAGCACAAGTGCACCGAGCGACTCTGCTCAACGGACAGGAAGTGGTAGTTAAAGTTCAACATGATGGTATCAAGACAGTTATACTGGAGGTTTGTTTCTTATTCTTTGAATATATAGATAAAGAGGTCAAATGGAGCCTTTCAAAAGATTTTTGTGCCTACATTTTTCTTTTCAGGACTTAAAAAATGCAAAGTCAATTGTTGATTGGATTGCATGGGCTGAGCCACAATATAACTTTAACCCTATGATTGATGAATGGTGCAAAGAAGCTCCTAAGGAACTTGACTTCAATCATGAAGCTGGTATTTTCAGATCTTTTCCAAAGTTTGAATTTGAAGCTGTAGATCTAAATTTATGCTTGAGAATATCTTTGGTCTATTTTGTCTCGGGGTTTAGCACAAACTTTCTTAAGGGCATTATTTGGCCAATATGTTTAGAAATTTATGATTTATAGTCATTGATGGCTAATGACAAAGTATTATATTTTGAAACCCCCCTTTATTGTGGTATTTCCTACCAGAATTAGTTATGGTTAGTTTAGGAAATTTCTTAATTGCAGTCTCAAAGGTGGTACTTGGTTTCACGAGGATTAGAGATATGCTTGGGGTCATAACCCATTATGTTTTTCGTTATAATTTCATAAAGGATTTTTGGGGTCTCCAATATTTTTCGATATCGATAACAATGATATGTTATGACCCCTAAAGACGGCCTTTCTCTATCACACATTCCACTCTCATTATTTCCTTACCTAACAGATACAAATATCCTAATTTCTCGGTGGTAATTAAAATAAAATATCCTTAGAATCCTTACATTCATTCTAATGGATTTAATTTCCTTTGTTTAATGTGATTGTTACTATTTATAATATAGAAATTAGGAGCTAATCTTATGTAATCAAGAATATAGTAATAATTATAGAAATAGGGAGGTTGATGATATCAAATCTTCTCTATTTATTGTATTGATTTCTTTTTCTGAATATAAATAAAGCACCCTTGTTTGAGAAATACACAGTTTTAGCCCAATGTTTCTGTCTTCCTTAGAGTTTTTTTAACAATTACAAATAGAGGAGCTCAAAATGTAATGAGGTTGATTGAAATTAATAATATATTTTTTTTCCCTCATTATTCAAGTGTATTCTTAGGTGCGCTCCTACTCCACTTTAGTTGTGTCTTCTTTTTGGTCTACCTTAATTGTAGCGTCAATGGTAGTGTTTAGTCTTGCATTGAATTGAGATGTGATTTAAATGACCTATCAAGCTCAGGCAATTTTCACCTTAGAAATCGATTTGGTGTGACTGAGTTTGGTCCTTGGTCCAAGTTCTCAGAGAAAATCATGTATTTTTTTTTTTATATTTATCAATTGTACAACACAACTTCTGCTTACATTTTTATACTTTTAGAGCAGAACCTTGGAACCTATAAGATGCCTACTGTTATAGTTATAACTGTCATTGAGATATTTGTCCTACAACAAATTAATATAATTAAAGACAAGAGAGGACTGGCAAAAACCGATATGGCCCAAGTTGGGCAAGGTCCTTTAGCTCAAATTCCAAGAGATTTGAAAACTAACTTATTGCGAGAGGGGGTGTCTTAATCTGGTGATTTTTGCATTCCCTTGTTTAGTCATCTCAGTAAGCAGGCTTTATTTGTTTACATTTCCCAAGCATCACTTAAAGTGTGTTTCTTACTAGCACATTTGTTTCTGTAGAAAACACTAGAACAGTGGCTACAAATCTTGGCTGCAGAAAGCAATATGATGGAATTATGAGTGCTAATAGAGTGGATGTTTTGATCCCAGATGTAATTCAGGTATATTCAATTTTTATCTGTAAAATGTTTGATTGAAATATTCAAAATGCAATGAAGATGTTAGAAATCAGGCATCATAGAGAATAGATGTACCCTGAATTAGACGTTTGCATATTTCTATTTGAGAATAGATGTACCCTGAATTTTACATATTTCCCTATAAGGTCCCTTTCTGAAGTAATTTTTGTTTGTTTTTTTACTTCATTATAGGTTGATTAGCTTATACGTTCCTATATCATGGTTAGTGCAAACTTCTAGTGGGTGGTTAAGTGTTGGTACCTTTAGTTTGCGAGGGGTTCAAAATGAAATGTTCTTCATGTTTATTCTTATGCTTTTATCTTTTTTCCATAAGTTTTCCTATTTTTAAAACCTGGTTGCTTGGAATGATAGTCTACAGAAAAAGTCCTTGTTTTGGAATACATGGATGGCATTCGGTTGAATGATCTAGAATCACTAGAAGCTTTTGGAGTAAATAAACAAAAGATTGTCGAGGAGATTACTCGTGCCTATGCCCACCAAATATATGTTGATGGGTTTTTCAATGGTGATCCGCATCCAGGTACTCTCTCTCTCTCCCTCTATGTTTGTGCTCCATGTGCTGGTGCAAATGATGTACACATGTATGGTATTTTAATTTTTTTGTTGAAACTTTACGAGAACATTCTGTACACTTATAATTTTTCCATTTGATAGTGAATTTTTTCGTTCTACTACAGGAAATTTTCTTGTGAGCAAAGAATCTCCTCATCGTCCCATTTTACTTGACTTTGGGCTTACGAAGAGACTATCAAGCACCATTAAGCAAGCACTTGCAAAGATGTTTTTGGCCTCTGCAGAGGTTGGTTCACACTTTAGTGCTGTTCATGTGTATAATACTAATATCATATATAGTCTGTCTAGTGGTTATAACTTCCATTTTCTGGTGAAGGTGGACTTCCTTGGATCCTAGCTTACTCTTTCCCATCTCACCCCATTTTTTATTGTAAAGTTACTTGAGCTGCTAGCCGATCCCATCTTTGGTTTTAGAGGGGAGTGCGATAAATCAAGCCAAAGTTTAGATGAATGTGTCTTGTTGAAGATTTTTTGTGGTTTAATTCAGTTATATTGTATTAAGTGATAATGATTTCAGATAAGCTTAATTGGTTTTAATCTGTTATAATTAGTTGTAATTCTCAAGTTAAGGAATAATGTTATATTTTATTTGATGAGATACATACATCATATTTATGTATACAGGAGCCCAGTGACAATTTAAGGAAATAGGGAAAACTTATTCTAGGGGACAAGTTCCTGTGATTATGGGAATTCTTCTACATATACGTCCTAGAATTAATAGTAAGGTAGTATAACGATGTAGAATAAAACTTTTGAGAATGTGTTAGCAACAATCACAGTTTTTACAGTAATAGCTTCACAATTTTGGTTGATATATTTGACATGGTGTTAAGGCCACTCTTTCACAAATTGACTGCACTTTGATTTTCATGTCATTCATTTTCTGTATTTTTCCAATGATAATTTGAGGACAACAAAACGGAGGCTTTTAAATGGCAATGAGTTCGTTGCAACATGTTGGCTTCTAAAGGAACTATTAGAGGCACAAAGGCCATTTTCCCAACCTCACCTGAGTACCTAGCAAAACAAGCTAATTGATTGGGTATGGGTGGTTTTGTACTAGTGCACTCATGGCAAAAGGCTCACAATCATGTGTTTGTAAGATTCAGGAACAAAAGCTTTTAATGTCTAGTTCATCTTTACTTTAGTAACACTTTTTCTTTTCTTTTTTTTTTTTACATTTTTTATTACAGTTTTTATTGAATTGTTAGCATTTGTACAAGCTTCCCTTAACTGCTCCAGAAGATCTTTCTAAACAATGACTGAGTTCTAAACAATGACTGAGTATGCAAACCCTTTTGTTAAAGGGGGACCATGTGGCCCTTCTGTCTGCCTTTGCAGAAATGGGGCTTAAGTTGCGTCTGGACATACCAGAACAGGCAATGGAAGTAACAACCGTATTTTTTCGTTCGACAACACCCGCAAATGAATACCATGTAAGTGTGCCTTTAGCTCCTGATGTATACTGTGGTTTCTTCAGTTTTCTGAGATTTAGCTTCTCCCTAATTGTGGTGTATTCTTCCATTACTAAGAAAACAATGAAATCTCTAGCTGAACAAAGGGACAAAAATATGAAGGTTATACAGGAGAAAATGAACCTTGACAAAAAGGAAATGAAACGCTTTAATCCTGTGAGTTCAGATATAAACTTGCATTTTCCAATTGTTCCAAAATTATGTTACTGACTGTATTTTAGGTACAATGTAAATTGTTTTGAAAATATTTTGTCAGGTTGATGCATTTCCTGGTGATATTGTAATATTTGGAAGGGTTCTTAATCTTCTAAGAGGTCTGCTGTTTTCCACTGTGATACCATGGTAATGCTTATTTGCTCCCCACGTCTTATTTTACTTACCTGATGTGGATGTAGGTCTTTCATCCTCCATGAATGTTCGAATAGTATATATGGACATTATGAGGCCATTTGCGGAGTCAGTTTTGAGTGGGTGAGCCTTTTGAAATTTTTTCTGATTGGTATTTATTACATGCTTGTTTCATTTGTGGCTGAACTTTGGCACATTTGTCAGATACATTAGTAGAGGACCATCAGTAAATGACAAATGGATTTTTGATTCACCAGTTCATTCTGAAGTAGAATCCAAACTGAGGCAGCTTTTAATTGATTTGGGAAACAATGATAAAATACTTGGAATCCAGGTGCACGTTGTTATCCTTAATTGATTTTTAGAAATAATTTCTTTATTGATTCTAGTGGTAACAGCTGGCAAGTACAATTTAAATAAGAAAAACAGAGGGAGACTATCTGAAGCAGAGCATATTGGATTTTAGAGATGCTGAAAACTGTGTGTATGGACCACACAATAGAGTTCATTTTAATAGGCTGCTGGCAATAAATTCAAATAATTATACAATATTTTTCTACTATATACATCATATGATATGCCTATAAGTCATATTCTAATGACATATTCCTAAAATTATAAAGATCCTAATTAAATAAGTAAATAAATAAAAATATAAAAGATAGAAAAAAGAATCCTAAGATCATATAAGATACCCCAATATTTTCTAAAGATAATGTCTTAATTTATTTATGACAGGCAAATTCCTTAATCATATGTTGTTATAATTATAGAAAAAAAAAAGGAGATGATCCTATTAAAGGCCTTATTTATAAGGGAAATATTAAAATTTTGGGTATTTTGATGCTACATGAGCAAGGTCACTAAGCGAATGATGCTCCACTTCAGGGTACTATGTTCCTATTAGAAGTAATTGTGGAAAAGTAAGACAAAATGTTGTAGGAAGATAAGTGTAGAAGTAGAATTCAGGGAGGGCAAGGACATGAGTTCACATGGCTTAAACAACTCAAAATTTTTTTTTGAAGAAAGTTCCCAAATGCACCTTGTATGTAACAATCGGGCAACATTAAACAGTGTCTCTAATCCTGTCTTCTATGAAAGGACAAAAAGTATATAGGTGGATTGTCATTTTATCAGAGAAAACTATAGTCTAGAGATATCATCACTAGATTTATCAACTCTAATAAACAATTGACTAACATATTCACCAAGTCTCTAGGAGGATTGAGGATCAATTATATTTGTAACAAGCTGAGTACATATGACTAGGAGTGTTAAAATTGTAGAAATAAAGAGCTAATCCTATATAATAAATATTTAATTTAAATATGTTTTATTGAATTCCTAACATTCCAAGTGCTTTTATTTATACCCGTATTATATCTTTGTTATTGGAGGATATCAAATCTCTTCTATTTATTGAATTGATTCCTTTTTCTTATTATAAATAAAGCATCTATGTTGCCTTAGAAACACAGAATTTCAGATCAATTTTTCTCTTGTATCTAGAGTTTAACAGTAGGGAATTAGAATCCTATAAAATAGAAAAAAGATAAAGAGGAAGGCAAATCGCTTGACTCAAGATTAACTAAGAATTTCCTTAATTTTAGGATTTGATCTTCCTAGTTTATTTAGAACCATAAAATCCTAACGTTCTTAGTTTATCCACATGATTAAGGCTCCACTATAGTCCTTGAGAGTTTGAGATTGTAATTTTAATTGCGAGTTACTTTAGTCTTATACTTAGTAAAGCTTGCACTGGGATCTTTATAACTATAGCAATATCTAATAATTAGGATCAGAATTATTAGAACATATTTTATAAACATTTCATATCATGTATTTATTATCATCAGTTTATATGGAAGGAACTCTTTTGTGTAGTCCATACTGCAGGTAGCTTATCTGCACGAGATCAGAGACTGGAGTGTACTGAACTTTTTTGAAATCAATAATTAAAGAATATTTTAGGCTTCTAGATTTATGTTAGAATTGTAGAGAAAGAAACTAAGAAAATTGAAAATATGTTTTATTGAACTTAGAAGAATACAAAGGAACTCTTGATGTAGATAATTGAACAAAGGGATAAGATATGAGATCATATCTAACTAGATTACTGAATATGATCCAACTATATAACAAAACTAGAATTGGACGACTTCACAAGTTGAACTCTCTATACGGTACTATAGTGTATGAAAATAACGAGCAATTTTTGGGCTTCTAATCAGTAACTCAAGCTTTTGGGATAGTTTCTCTTGACTATGTATTAGAGTCTCTATGATCGTCTGATTAGGATTTCAATCCTTGTAGTTCCTGTTCTTCTAGAGAAACTTGAATTTCAGCATTTAGAGTGGGCTTGGACATTTTCCACCCTTCAAGCCCAAAGGATTCGTGTATGAGGGGGCATGTTTCATCTAACTAGTTAAGCTTTTATGATTGTTGCCATATTGAAAGAGATTTTATTTATTCTGGGCTTTCTCTTTTTCAGATGTACATATTGTGAGGATTATTTATACTCAGATTAGTATTTATTTTAGAAATAGAAGACATCTATTAGTTTCGGTCCCTATCGACTTTACCATTTTTTGTCTTTACTTTTTACAAATCTTTGTTTAGTCACTAACTATCACATCAAGAGCGACTAAAAGCTGATTATTTTGTACTTTTAAATAAGGGACTAAAACAAAGAAGAAGCCATATTTGTAAAGCACTGAATTTAGACTGTATCTGAGCCTTAGTGGTGTTGGCAGTTGGGACCACACGAAAATAATAGTTCTTCTACTTTCCAAAAGCATACATTGCTGCTTAAGAAATGTAATTACCATAATTATTTTCTCTGGTAAATTGCATTCTTATCAATTCCTTTGTAATAATCCTGCATATACATTCCCTTGGCTGAGAGCTTTTCACTCAAGCAATCTCATTCAATCATCCTTTTAAATTTTGTATACTAATTATATATTGATGAGTCCATGGTTAACAGAATCTTTGCATTCCCCTGTATTAGTATCTCGGTCTACTACTGTTGTTGAGCCAAATGTTCCATTTTGTTTTAAATATAATTGAGGGTTCACATTTTTTACTCTTATTGTTGGTGTTGTGCATATGATGTCAAGAGTCAAACAAATAGGTTATGTATTTTTCAATTGTTTTACTAAATTCTGAATAATCTGTTAAAGGTATGTGCATACAAAGATGAAGAGGTCATAATTGACACTGCTGCAGGAGTACTTGGTAAATATGATCCACGTCCAGTTAAGCCTGATAGCCTTTTTCCAGTGTTCTCTGTTACAAAGGGTATCACAGCAGGAATGGTACATTGGATGGTTGACAATGGGTATGTTGTAAAATTCTTTGACCATATAGTTTGTGTACCTCTTTTTGTTGCTATAATTTCTTGTTTGTTAAAATATAAAGTTTTAATTTCACATAGAAAAGGGACCGGGCTGTGCTGAATTACTTGTTGACAATAAAACTTACATTTGTCTAATGGTTCATGCCAAGATAGGTTTATCTTATTCGTAGTGTTACGCTGATATTTACCTTCAAATGATATCTCCCAACTAATATAATCTCAGAATTTAAAAAGAATACTTATTTCTTCTATATTACAATAATGAGGTCATTGGACCTATAAATGCATGAGCCTGCTATTTATTTTAGGAAATATAGAGAGCTAATTCTAAGGAAACAAATCCCTGTAATTATGAGACTGTTTTTAAATACATAATCCTAGTGTTAATAGTAAGATTGATGAGAGCCCCTAACTCCTACCAAAGATGAAGGAAGGAGTTCAAGGAAAATAAGCTTGATTAGGAGGGAGGGTTGCTAGTGGGACCTCCTTGTTGAGTATGTCACCTTCGAGAAGAATCTTAGAAATAAGGAGACCCTTGGAAGTGCAAAAGGAGAGCATCTTGGAGTGGGGGTCACCATGCCCACATGGAGGAGAGAGAATGCACCTTTATGATGATTTTGTAATTTGGAGAATATTTTGTCTCCTTCATCATTAGGATTTTCTAGAAGACACTTTTTGTATTTGCTAGGTAGTCCTTCTCCTTTTGCTAGATAGCCCTCCCCATCTTTATAGTTCTTCTAGGAGTCCCTTCCCATTGCTTATTTAAGAAGGTCTCCCCATCACTTGTAAAGAGTTGAATATTTTGAGTAGTAAAGTTATTATGTTCAACCATTTCTAGAGGGATTTGAGAGAGTTTCTTGAGTGTTCTTGAGCTCCCCTTACTCTCATCTTAAGCTATAAGGTTCAAGTGGCAGCACAACCACTCATCTTGGATGGCTTAGTACCCCCAATTGGCGTGACCACCTTTCTTCCCTTTCCCCTTCTTTTCTTTCCATCTTTTGTTCCATTTATTTTCATGTTTTTATGTTCTTTTTTTCCTTTATGCTTCCACCTATAATTGTTCTTTTCTAGTTGTATTGATTTCTTAGTTCCAATTGAATCTTCTACTCCCCTCTTTGAGCTCCTTTGAAGTGCACCTTCATATCTAGATAACCTTTTGGTTATCTTAATGTTCAGCGGGAATACCTATAACATTAAAGTCATATATATAAACAAGGGCTTGGAACAGTAAACTCACTCTTTACATTCCTCACGATTTATTGATTCACACACATCTGAGCATATGCTAATTTTTTATTCCAGAATTAATTCGGCCTTTATGCTGATGATTACAATGATCGCTTCACTAAGCTTTGATATTTGTATGATTACGCTTAAGATAAATCTTATAAGTGTAGAAATAAGGAATTGATCACGTTTGTCTCTTTCCTAGAGTTAAAAATATTTTTTTTTTCCATATTGTTTGACTGCCTTTTTGTATGCTTTAATTATTTAAGAAAGATTACCTATGCAATCTAGTTGTTGTATGTAATTACTCAGTTTTAAATACTATCAAAGTTCCTATGTTAGCGCCATTTCTGTTACTCAGGAATGATTTCTTTGATTTAATTAAGATTCGTGTTTGTAAATTGTTATCGAAAGTTTAAAATCATACTTCATACTTTATTTAACTTTGTAACGTCATGTACTCTCTCTGCTTTTAACTTGAAATAAGTGTCTGCTTGCTTATCTTACAGACAACTAAACCTTGAAGACAATGTAGCAAATATATGGCCTGGATTTGGATCAAATGGGAAGGATGTCATTAAGGTCTGATATTGAATTTTCTCCCTACTGAAGTTTTGTTATTTTTAATGATAATAATGAGAGATGAATGCTGAACTGAGAGAGATGCTGTAAAAAAAGTATTATCTAATTTTCTAATGAGAAAGGAATGCTGAAGTGAGAGAGATGCTGTAAAAAAAGTATTATCTAATTTTCTAATGAGAAAGGAATGCTGAAGTGAGAGAGATGCTGTAAAAAATGTATTATCTAAAAAATGTATTATCTTTGCATTTCCCTTAAGATTGAGCATAAAACTTATATGCACCAGCCTCATTACGTACAAACTTAGAAGGCCGGACTACCAATACAAATTATATGCTCCAACCGCAACACAAGTGAACATTGAATGCAGGACCCCCAAGAGACTTTAGTGAGAACGGAAATTCTAAATCCTCCTTCTTACTTTTATGGCAAGTTTTAAATGTATTTTCTATTTCTAAGACGAGAAATGCATTTACTTTTCATTTACTACGTTCTTTATATGATAGTAAGAGCATTTGTTGGAGGATAATATGACATCAGTCATATCATCCAGAGAGAGAAGTTAGAATTGCAGAAGAATTGATAAGCGGGAGAGTTAACTTCACTTGCATATGAAGAAGAAAAGGGAATTTAAGGGTTTCTAATAACCGGGTCAAAGGAGGATCAGGCCTGCAAATCTAGATCTGCTTCATATGAAAATTGCCACTACTCAACAGTTGATCTTCCAGACCTAGACCCATTTGCCACTTCTCAACTGCTTTGGACCGTGATACATGTTAGAGATATATGTTGAGTTTAAGAGCGGGGTTAAATTGAATTATGAAAGCTTAAAAAATGAATGACTAATTTTTATTGAATCTGAATGTATCCTAACAAGGGCAGCAATGGATACAGGCCATATATGATGACTAGAAGTTTTTCTTGAGATATGGGAAATCCAATTACAACCATTAACTATAGTATAGGAAAAGGGGAAACAACAAAAATAACTAATAGCTTGAACAGTAATAGGGAGGGAATCGAAAAAGTGGGGCTACTTTCAGGAAATTATCTGACAAAGAGATGCAAGATAAGATCAAGAAAGAATTATGTTTCAGACGTGATGAGAAGTTTGGGTCTAACCATGTTTGCAGAAACAATTACATGCTCCTTATAACTGAGGAAGACATAATTAGATATGACAATATCTATTAAATATAGAGAAAATATGGTTTGAGATTAATATCTCTTGTGTAGAAAATACACATACGGGCTGTATTTATAATAAAGAACATATGGGCGCCCAAAATACATAGAAAGAATAATAACAATAGAAACAGAAAATAAGATATTAAAGATATCTTAACACTCCCTCTTAAGTTGGTGCATACAAATAGTATGTACCAAGCTTGTTACAAATATAACTAATTCTCGGTTCCCGTAAAGATTTAGTGAAAATATTTGCTAACTGATCACTTGAGTTAACAAACTCAGTCTTGATGTCTCCAGACATAATCTTTTCTCGAATGAAATGACCGTCAATTTCAATGTGTTTAGTCCTCTCATGAAAGACAGGATTAGAACCGATATGAAGAGCAGCTTGATTGTCACATATAAGTGTCATTTGATTAACGTCTCCAAACTATAACTCTTTGAGCAATTGCTTAAGCCAAAAAATCTCACAAGTGGCTGAAGCCATGGCTCTATATTCTGTTTCTGCACTAGACCTTGCCACAACACTTTGTTTCTTGCTTTTCCAAGAGATTAAGTAACCTCCAATGGAGACACAATATCCAGATGTAGACCTTTTATCAGAAGGAGATTCTGTCCAATCAACATCTGAATAACAAACAACTTTTGTATGGTTTTTAGAACCATATAACAACCCTTTACCAGGAGATCCTTTAATATACTTCAATATACGAATGATTGCATTCCAATGATCTTCGCACGGAGAATTAAGAAATTGGCTTACCACACTGACTGCAAAGGAAATGTCGGGACGAGTAACTGTAAGATAATTCAATTTCCCAACTAATCTTCTATACTGTTCGGGATCTGACATAGACTTCCCCTGATTTGGTAGAAGTTTAGTATTGGGATCCATGAGTGTGTCAACAAATTTTGAATTCATCAACCTAGTTTCTTCCAAAATATCCAGTGCATACTTTCGTTGAGAAATAACAATACCATCTTTGTCGGACTATGCCACCTCAATACCCAAGAAATATCTGAGTTTTCTGAGATCTTTGGTCTGAAAATGATCACAAAGATGTTGTTTCATCTGAGAGATGCCATGGTTATCACTTCCGGTGTCATCAACATACACTATCAAGTAGACACATCTAACACTTGAGTGACGATAAAAAACTGAATGATCAGCCTCATACCGAGTCATACCAAATTGTTGAACAACATTGCTAAATTTTTCAAACAGGCCCTTGGAGACTGTTTTAGGCCATATAAAGATTTGCGAAGACGACATACCAACCCAGAAGACTCCCCCTGAGCAACAAACCCAGGAGGTTGCTCCATATAAATCTCTTCTTTCAAATCGCCATTGAGGAAAGCGTTTTTAACGTCCAATTGATAAAGAGGCCACTTTTGAAGAGCCGCCATGGCAATAAATAAACAAACAGAAGCCATCTTTGTCACTGGAGAAAAAGTATCACCATAATCCAACCCAAAGATTTGCGTGTAACCTTTGGCCACAAGACGTGCTTTGAGACGATCAATAGTACCATTAGGTCCAACTTTAATAGCAAAAACCTACCTATAACCAACAACAAATTTTCCATACGGTAATGGGACAAGCTCCCAAGTTCCACTATTATGAAGCGCACTCAAGTCATCGAGCATGGTCTGATGCCAACCAGGATGGGCTAATGCACCACGAACAGATTTTTTTCGAATGGTCACTTGGTGGAAAGGGAGATTTAGTTGTCGGACCTGGAGGAGACATAGTAGTTGGCACTTGAGGTGAGTCACTCGCTGGTTGTTGAGGACGATGGCGGTGACTATAAACTTGAAGAGGTGGTGGAACAGAAACTGACGGCATACAAGGCACACCTGGAATATCACAGATCATAAGAATATTGATAGGATTAGGAAAATCGACGGTATTAGATGGAGACTCAGTGGAATGAGAAGAACTTTTATAGTAAAATGAAGACTCATTGAAGGTGACATCTGCTGAAACAAAATAGCAGTTAAGAGAAGGAAAAAACACTTGTATCCTTTTTGGGATCGCGTAAACCCCAAAGCACACATTTGTGTGATCGAGAAAATATGGTTTGAGATTAATCTCCCTTGTGTAGAAAATACACATAGGGGCTTTATTTATAATAAAGAACATATGTGCTAAGCCCAAAATACATAGAAAGAATAATAATAATAGAAACAGAAAATAAGATATTAAAGATATCTTAACAATATCCAAACTTAATGATGTCCATAATCCCAATAGAAAAAGTCATAAAATTTACAATACTCCATTCTTAATATATCAACATTTTCTTGGATAAAATATTCAAATTTATATAATATTATAATATGAATTGTGATTATTAAACATGTAAGCACTTTAAAGTAAGTTAAAACATGTTTTATGGTCAATAGGTCCTGATATTTGAGTATTGTTAGAGATATCATTTAATTATGTTAAAGATATGATTTGATAGGGAAATGTATACTTTTCATTGTCAGATATTCATTCTTGCTTCTTATTATTGTATCTCTTCTTTATAATAAATAAGAATACAAATATTTGGACATCAACACACAAACTCATTATATTCCTTCTTGGTTCCTTTCTTCTGGTTTGAGAGCGGTACCATATACTCATTTTATCATTGATCCTTTCAAAACGGTATCCAGAGCAAGTAACTCTAATTTGTGCTTTCCCTGTGCGGACACTGCCCATAGGAGTAAATTTTCTAGAAACAGTATACACTTTTCAGTTTTCGATTTTTTTTTCTCTGCTGTCACAGCTCACCGCCTTCATTATATTCCTTCTTGGATACTTTTTTTTTCTGGTAACAGGGAATACCATCTCCCATAACCTATTTTATCACTAATCCTTTCAACTTATCTCAAGAGCCTAAAGTAAAAACTCATATTATGTGCCTTCCCCCAGGGACCACTGCCCATAGGAGTAAATTTTCAGAAACATTGTACAGTTTCGTTTGTTTGTTTTTTTTTTCTCTGCTATCATAGCTCCCCGCCCAATAAAATATTAGCTGGTAAAATAATTGTTAATAGTTATGGTCCATATATAAAACACCTGGTAAAATAACTGTCATCCACACGCTTTACAGCTCCTCTAAACTAACTTCTTTCAGTTACGCTTTTTTTTTTTTTTTTTTTTTTTTTTTTTTTTTTTTTTTTTTTTTTTTTTTTTTTTTTTTTTTTTTTTTTTTTTTTTTTTTTTTTTTTTTTTTTTTTTTTTTTTTTTTTTCTTTTTTTTTTTT
>Ga0099822_1002809_pt1 | contig 21959 bp, 10 predicted proteins | sample CowpeawhiteBW_FD_76839 | JGI IMG/M metagenome (GOLD analysis project Ga0099822, IMG submission 76839) | Root nodule microbial communities of legume samples collected from California USA - Cow pea white BW | ecosystem: Host-associated > Plants > Roots > Nodule | place: USA: California | collected... | reverse complement strand
ATTACCAGGATTTCTCATCTGTTCTTCACATGCAGAACCACTCAAATTCATCCAACACTCAATTTCACACAATAGGCAGTTCCAAACACAAATTAAACACATAATCAAGCAATTCAATCACTCTTTAACATATTTCATACGAAAATTGGGCGAAGAGTCAGCTTCCCTTACCTTTTGCCAAGAATTCAGTTTGGTGGAGTCAAGCAAATTGCAAGAGAGCATAATTTTCAGTTTAACCTAGGAGAATCCATCACCACGACATGGAGAAGGAAGAATTACACGATCAGACCCAAAATTCAAAGGTTAACTAGTGAATTCTGGTTGGAATTGAACCAAAGTAAAGATGGAACCTACCTAGGAGAATGGAAGCCGAGAGAGAAAGCTGCTGAGGGTCCTGTTGAGTTGGTCCTTCCAGAATCTGAGCACGCAACAGACAGTGAGATAGCAGAACTTGAGAAGAGAGGTTGGGAGAGAATTTGGGCAGTAGAGAAGATGAGAAAGGTGAGAAAGATGGGTATGGTGGTTTTTGTTTCTAGCAAAGAGAGAGAAAGTTAAAAAGGGGTATCACATATGTTCCAAATGATATCCACTGATATATTATATACATGTTATTTTTAAACAATTTTTAAAACTTTTAAAAATAACTTTCCACTAAAGTATCTTAAAAGGATTACTAAACATAATTTCAAATTTTAAGAAGATGAAAATTAAAGATAAAACTCAAATGTCATAACTCAGTTGCATAAACATCTTGTTAAACACGAAGTCTTATAAAAGAAAGGTTGGTTTATAAAATAAAAGTTCATGCAAATTTCTTATGTACTTCTTTTCGAAGAAAAGTACATGAGACCTATATCTTAATCCATTAAAATAAAAAGAAAAAATAGATTAATTTACGTTTGAAATCTCTCATTAATAAATATAAAATTGAATTATAATATATAAATGGAGTTTATGTATCATCCCATTTTAATAGCACAATACTACTGAAATAAAATATTTTATTATGAATATTCATAAAATAGATAATCTAATATATATGGTATATTTGTACAGTCATATCATATATGACTACAATAATATCACACACATATTTTCAATCAACTAAAATGTGCTTCTATTACCGAACTATACCCAACATGATCTAATATCGCTCGAATACCCAACACTACTAGAAATTCTCATATTATATGAGATTTTTCTGACAAATTTGTTAAAACAATTTGCAAGAAAAGACTTTTTTTTGCAATTTTTTCTAAGAATTTTAATTGACAGGTAATTCCTTCGTGGGTAATTATTTCCTACAAAATTATAAAATTTGCAAGTATTTCCTACAAAATTTGTTGCAAAAAGTGTTTTATGCAAAATATTTTGCAAGAAAATTGGTAGCAATTTCTTGCAATTTTTTTTTTCATAACAAAATTTGTAAGTATTTCCTACGAAAAAAATTTCAAAACAAAATTCGCATGAAATATGAGTTTTTTTAGTAGTGCAAATTGAAGGTGCATCAACCACAAGAGGTACCACTACACCTGCATCTTCATACGCTCACACCAATAAGGTGATCATTGCAAAAGAAAACAAACAAAACAAAGAAAATAACATAAAAGAAGGGTAAGCTAACTAAATAAATTATACAAAAGCACTATGAAACATTTCATATGCATATAAGTTTTTATTTCAAAATACAACACAATCATTCAATCGGGCCTAACGCTTGGCAACATTGCAATGGCATTCGACGGTGTATCAAAAACATCAATTTGGGGAAATTGATCCTATGTACTTGACTAATTTGGCACCTTTCCTTTTAGAGTTTTTTATTCCAAATGGTTTTTAGAGAGTTCAAAACTGATACCCAATCACTTGAGACACAAATCCAAACCTTTCCCCAAATCAAGATCACACACAGATAAAAAATCAAACAGTTCAATATATAACTCACCAAATTCAACAAACCACATAGAACAATTCAACAAACCACATCAAACAGTTCAATATACAACTCATCAATTTAACAAACCACATCAAACAGTTCAATATATAACTCATCAATTTAACAAACCACATCAAACAGTTCAATATACAACTCATCAATTCAACAAACCACATTACAATTAACTATCAAAATGATCAATTTAACAAAAAACTAGTTTCCCTTACCTAAAAAAGCAACTTCATAGACCCAACCAACTCTAAGAACACTAAACGCTCCTAATTCCAAAGGATGTACTATCTATACATAGATTTCTATCTACACATAGAACATTACAAGAACGACCAAGACATACCATTATAATTATTGATCAATAAAGACTCATATAGAAGATGAAAACCTCACATACAAGCAGAAAAAGTCTCACATGCAACAAAAACAAAAGAAGACCAAGAAAAACGGCTAAAACTCAACTTACGCGAACGGAGAAATTGATCAATCCAAATTGAAGAGCTTACCGCGAGGATCACTTCTATGGTATCAAATCTTCAATTAGGCGAATAAATAAGGAGAACCCTTAGAGAGACATTAGATAACTCTAAAAAAAGTGTGGTTTAAAATAATAAAACTCATTTATAACAAAACTATTTATACTAAAATCTTTTAATATTAAAATAATTGAGTCTCACTATTTTTAAACCACTATCACTTCTAAAATGCCATTTTCTTAGCCTTTATAGTTTGCATTCCCACATCAATTTAGGTTCATATCAATTCACACTTGAAAACTGGATAAAAAATTTAGTATGACCAACCTTTTATATCTCTTTTATTATATATTATAGCATGACATTGATCTAACTACTATATTTTAATCTTTTAAAGTTAAGAATTGTAGAACTCAACTTCAAGATTGACCCACTTTTATGTAATGTACTTTTTCCCATCTAAAAATGTGTATAGAATGAACAATTGTTGATATTGTAATCAGTATTATTGAAATAGATGATCGAGTTACAAAAGAGGATGAATTGAACTCCCTTGTTCTTTTAAATTTTTTGTAAAACTTTAAACCAAAATCTAATTGAATTTGGAGTGATTAAGACTTTAAAGATGTATTATCTTTAAGCTGATTTTTCAACTCAATGCAAATAGTATCAACTAAGTAAACATTACTATGTGAATCGAATCAAAATATGAAAGAATTTGTATGTTTCAACCACAAAGTAAACATTAATTCAACTTAATATTATTAGGAGTAGATTAGAGTAATTATCAATAGTTTAACAAATTTAGAAAACTGTTACAATCACAACAAAGTCTTTACAACAAGTTCAACCAAGAATACAATCAAGAAAACCACTCTTGAACCCTACAAGAGTTAACACTACCACTCAACACATTATTGCAATTTGAACACCATGTTCAAATACACTTACCAAATGAAATTTCAAGAAATGGAACAAGATCACCTGGATTTACTATTACATCAGCCAACAAGATGAATACTAGGATCAAGAAAGATAAAAAAGTTTGATCTTCAAAACTTCTAAGAAACCTCCAAGAAGTTTAAGGCAATTTCCAAAACACGCTACTCTAAAAATACTAGGCTAAACACAAGCGCGCACACATACACACACACACACACTACTATAAACAAACTAGGCTAAAAAATTCTTCTTGCCTTTCATCCTCCATGACATGTTGAGTTGAGGTTGGATTCATCAAATCACTTTTAGTCCAACAATATTTCTCAACAGGTATGACATAGGACATCAAACTTTAGTCAATTTGCAAACTATACTAATATTTTACATGTTGTTGAATGTTGAATCTTTCAAGATCTCAACTTTGAACCAGGGCATGAAAGTCCTATTGTGCTCTATCAACATCTATATCTCTAGTTGTCGTGGGTTATTCTCCTCCACATGCCTTTATGGGAAGATAAATAAGGTATAACCTCGTATATACAAATATGCTTGAAATACTTCTAAATGAGATTTGGTCATTATATGGACACTTTGTGCACTTACTAATGGATTTCTTATTATGCGAAGATTTGGATGGACGTCCTAAAGGATTTTCTTTCAACATGTGTTTTGAACAAAATTAAGTGCTTTCGTTTACATTCATGGAAGCTTTTAGACATTTTTTATTCTTGATATACCTTTTCAAAATCCTAATACAACGCTCAACATGAAACATCTGTATGTTATTGTTCCAGTTTGGTTCTAATTTTTTCTGCAGGTGCGTTGGTTCAATTGTAGTACAACAAGGTCATATCTATAGAGATTTGGTTTAATAAAACGGTAACCTAAGATCTATTTAAATTTGTACAAAGCAATGATAACATTGATAGATTTGAAATCAATTTTGATTAATAAGAAGAATAAGTGATGATAATTAAGAGGTTGAGATTGAACTTGGCTTTTCTTCCCCTATTGCATTGTCTTTAATTCGCTATAAATCATGTTTAGTACTTTAGTGTTCTTGGAAGTACTCTTTACGGTAATTCTAAACCCATTCATGGAATTTAGAACCTAAGGTTATCAAACTCAGTGTGATTCCTCACCCTTGATTAAATGACTTCTTGCATTAATGAACATGACTCTTTACCTAACTAAAGCCTTAGATCTATTCCTAGAATCTAACAAGCATTAGGAAATTTAGTTGGATCTAAACTTAAACCAGTTCAACACTACATTTAAGTAACATGGTTGATCAAGTCACCGAAGCAATTAAAGCAAATCAAATAACCAACATGTAAAGCAATAACATGACATATATTAAATCAAATGTAGTACAAAGAGTTGGAGAATGTACATCCATTCCCAAAAAGAGTTTAACTGCTCATAATGATTTTTAATGTAAGCACAAGAAGTTGTTGTCTTCCTCCCATTATTCTCTCTAAGTGTATTACAATGGGTCCTAAGAACTTTATAACTGAATTAAAAAATCAATATTAACATCTGCATACAAATAACAGAGCAAGGCTCTATCTTTATAGAAAAATAACGTGTTGCTTCAGCTCCAAAGAATTTGGTCAGCCATAATGTTTCCTCCCTAGGTTGGTTTCCTTCATGCTTGAGATTTTGGCTTAGTGCTCAACATTGGAGTTTTCCTTCCTAAGAGAGTTTTCTTTTGAGGCTTAACTACCAATTCTGGTGCTTAAGATTTCTTACAGTGAAGGTTTTTTTATTTGTGACTCATATTTAAATCTTCAGCAAACCGCCTTACGGTGCTTAGTGCCAACTTTGAAGCTTAGTGTCATTCCCTTAATTTCCTTCAATTTATCTGCAAAAACATCACAAACACATCAAATTTCATATTTTCTAACTTCTCTACTCCTCATTTTATAATTTTAGGCAAAAAGACTTGTTTCACTTAGATTTACATCAAATTCATATAAAATAAGTGTTTGAATGATATACAATTCTAAGTAAACTAAACACTTATCAACATCTTAAACATAATGTTCTAAAACCCCTAATTTCTCTTATCAAATTAATGAATATATGCATTATGATGTCAAAAAAGGATAGAGGAAAAAATCTCCAATTAACACAAGATAATAACAATCTCATCCTAGAGTTCATCCAACTTCAGAGGTCAAAAATTTTACTCTAAAAGCAAGAGAATAATCAACATAAACAAGTTATTCTGTGTTTAACACTTTTGGATAAGATTCCATTAATAGCCACAAGCAACATTTGAAGAGTATCTTTGTAGTATCTTCATACCCTTTAAATATTTGAAAACAATATTTTTTCTGTTTGGACATAATGTAACATGTTAGTGTAAAATATGTGTGCTTACCCACTTCCCTTAATGTCAACTCCTCCCATATTTTTAAATCAGTCAAATCCAAATTAACATTTACACTACAAGTCTTCTCATTAATGTCAAGAATCATACCAATTAAGCTATCAGGCACAAAAGCCAATGTTATTCCCTTAAATTCTTGTAATGATTTAACTATTAGATAATATAATGTTATGTTTTTTGTTTATATTGGTTTTCTCATTTTTATACTAAAACTTCTAATATAAATCAAATAAAGGATGATTGCATGCATCATTTCTCTAAATAAAATATAATAAATATATTATATTTTTTATTATAATATTAAGTTTTAAACTTACTTGATAATTATTTTTCTTAATCATTTTTCTAAATTACTGATTATCATGTCAAATTTTAGATTTACTTGATGATTAAATTTTGGATTAAATATGATTTTGTTCCTTTAACTTTCAATGGAAATTGGAACTAGTCTTTCTTTTAAAGTTTGGACCAATTTAGTTTCCATATTTAAAAATGCGTGAAATTAGTCCTTTTAACCAAATTTTGTTAAATTTATTTAATGTTTCAAATGCATTTGTCAACTAACATTGAAGGGAAAATGTGTCAAACAATGTAAAAAACTCAAATGCTATCATGAATTGCGATTGAAACATCAAATAAAGTTAACAAGATTTTATTAGAAGGACTGAATCCACACATTTCTAAAGGTGAGGAACTAAACTTGGCCAAAGTTTTGAAGATGGACTAATTCAAATTTTCACTTAAAGTTAAGGGACAAAACATATTTAACCTTTAAATGTTTTATCACTTACTTGATAATTAAAGTTTTCATAATAATTTTAAAAATTGTTGATTATCATGTCATGTCCTGAATTTGTTTCATAATTAAATTTTCAATCATGTTGTGTCTCAAAATCACTTGATAATTAAAAATTAATAATAAATTTCAAAATAAAAAAATGTCAACCAACCAAAATATATATTTTTTAAAATACGTGATCCCTAATTTTCTATTTTCCATTATGAATGAAAATATGTAGAAGCGAGACCCGTCATTGTCGAGTTCACCCAAATAAAATTTATTTTTCCCAAATAGTTTTTTAAAAAGAACTCATAATCCTGGTTTCTCATTTTGAATAAGAATACATAGGAGCAAGATCAATCTTGTCAGACCCAAATAAAAATTTCAAAAATATATTCTTTGTCATTTGGTATTTTCATGTTTTATTTGAACTTTTGAAAAAAAAACAAAATATTTTAAAAATTATATTTATTTTGCACACCTAATTAAAAGGAATCGTCTTAGGATGTTGTGGGGTGGTAATACCTTCTCCATTTGTAATTAACTTTCAGACTTAATCCAATTTCCAAACCAATTCTCTTTAGGTTTTTTTATATTTTTTCTTAATAAACTATGGTTGTGACTTTTTTTTTTATAAATAGTTTTTTTATATTCATCCCATCACGATTTCGGTTGTAATATGTACTAGATCGTCCAATGTTTGATATCCATTTTTTATTAAATGTGGTGGATAATCATAATAAACCATATAAAATCTTAGCATTATTTAAGTGTCCTCATTACAATTGTGATTAAGTTTAAGTTGTGCTTGACTCAAAGAAAGAATTTGTTGTGAGAAAAACTGCAAATTGTAATATCTAGTTATAGTAAATTTTGTTATAAATATGAATTAAGGTTCATAAGCAATTCAATTGAATCACAATATATATATATATATATATATATATATATATATATATATTTATATTTATATTTTGTCCTCTTACATTTATTTTCTATCTATTTTATTTGTTAGTTTCTATTTAGGTTTAAATATTAATTTTGTCTATATTTTGTTGAGTTTATTTTAGACTTAACACATTTTTTTTAATTTGATATCAATTTTTGTAAATTTTATTCAATTTAATTATTTTTGCTAATCTTGTTTATTAAGTAATTAATGGACATTGAATGTTATATTGATATTTTTAATTTAAAATTAAAGTTTGATTAAAATTAACAAAAATTTTAAAAGTAGAAAATAACATAAGTGGTTTGGAATTTTAATGTTTAAAAGTTTAATAAGTTAAAAATCACATAAAATACCATTGTTTTAAAATTGAGCCTACTTCCCATTTTTTAACCTTTTAAAATTTACTTTTAAAAGTGAATTTATTAGGGAATCAATAGATCTTCCAAAAATAAATTGGAAATATAAATTTATTAAATAAAAGATCTTACAAAAATTTTAGTAGAGAATCGATTAAAAATGATACATTATACGGACAAAAAATATTAAAAGCTTTTAAAATTTTGTTAGTTAGAATACAAGTTTTGGATGAGTACATGGAACCAAAGTGAAACTGGTGTGAGTGTGAGAACCATAGTATGCTCAGAAACCTTTGGAAACGTTGTTGTCGCCGACGTTCGGGTCCCACGTTGCTCTGCTCCTCACGCACTTCGCTGTTTCACAGTGGCACCTGCGTGGAGGGAAACCCTGGGTGGAGAAGGAGAATTGAAGAAGAAGCCTCGCTTCAGATTTCGCATCCTTGGCCCGAATGGGTCCAACTCATCAAGTGCTTGCTCCACAAGGGACACTTTCTTCACGAAGAGGGAAACGTGTTTCGCAACACTGCTTTGGGTGCCAAAGATTGCAATGCCATTAGAACCGCGTGCCTCAATTTCGGTAGAGACCATTTTCATATTTTAAGGTAAAGCAGTGTTCTTTGGGTTGATTGTTTCTTATAATTTGGATAGTACTAACTAATAAGGATGCTGGAGGTTTGCACACACACAAAAAAAAATTAATATAATCTTTATTGTTAGTTGGCGTGTTTAATTATAATGTTATGTTGGGGAAAAGTTTGGCTGTGATATTTAGGTTGTGCATGCAAGGTGTTTGAGTTTAAAATTCTGATAGACTGTATACTGCTAAGACTTTGTAATTGGTGGAATTGTGATTCTCTGATTTTACTTTTGCTACTTATCGCAGCTGAAGTTCTTGTGCTGCCATCTGTTTATGTATTTTTCTTTTTGTGAAGTTATGAATATAGTAATATAGTTGTGGAATTATGTTTCGTCAACTTACTGGACGAATTTAAATTATGCTGTGATGGTACAATGATTATGCCATCCTCCTAGTCATACACAGTATTGTGGAGTTAGTCTATGTTTTAAGTCATCTTAGGTTTATCACAGCATGCGTGTACGCATTGCTTTTGAGTGACAAGTGTAATTGTTGTTGAGAACCTAGAAGGTGTTTGTTATTTCCTATATTGGTTCGTACTCTTTCAAACCAGCTTATGACATACAAGCTTTAGTTCTGTATAGTTTGATACACAATATGCAGTGACTGTGTAATAATATTTTTCGTAATTGGGTGGAGGCTATGTGGTGGTGAGCTGCCTAAGATCTGGTTATTTTGTTAGGTAATGGTGAGGGGAAATTGATAAATCTGACACTGTTAATGATTCCTCTCTATTAATAAATATATCATATATCATTTATTTATTTTCATGAATGCTAGGTTTCCCTCCTGATTGAACAAAAATCATAATATGAGAACAAGAAATCATGTAGAAGTAGGTAATGAATGAAATTGGTGTGGTAGTTAGTTTCTCTTACTGCAGAAAACTGCATTGCAAATTTGATGTTTTTTATTTTTGTTTGACAAACATGAGGAAATTTATTGTTGAGGAGCACTGCAACGTCATTTAGAACATCCAAATGAATATGAACCTACGCATAATTTATTTTTTTTTGTGTTACATATTTGACGCTATGGGAGATTTTTCGAAAAACATTATAATAGAGATACTGGAATCTGTTTAAAGGAGTCAGAGGATAATGCCACGTCTAAAAGAGTTGGTTTAAGTCACGAGAAAATATGAGGGGGTTTTCTTCCCCAAGTTTCCAACCATGCTAGCTATCTGTGAGCATGGTTTAGAATTAGATAGCTGCAGATGGAGACCTCATATCTGGAATTAAGTTTTAAGTTGTATAATGTAAGAGAGAAAGTGAATGTGAGTTCCATGCTATAGATTAGAATCAATCAAGTTTTCTTACCCTTTATGTGGCTATATTAATCCATGCACAAGATTTTGTTTTTAATTCCTTCTTTTTGTAGTGGAAAAGAATTTTAACAGGAACTCATTTTTCTAATGGTTTACTCAGATTCCTGTCACGAAAAGATATAGGAGTCACTGTGGCACTTGGATGTCCGAGCTTAGATAGGAAAGTAGTCAACTCAGGAAAGCGTCTCAGAGCATATGTGGGTATTGATGAGGGAAATGTAAGTAATGACTTAGTTTCTGATATCATTTGCTTTTGTTTGTGGTATACTTTACAAGTGTCTTTCTTTTCTATATCAAAAACAGATTCTTTACATTTAACCAATAACTATAATTTGTATGAACCGATGCTTCAATCAGGTATGCAGTTCCTGCAATTTGAGGGGGGACTGTGAAAGGGCATTCGTGAAGGCACGTGAAGATGAAGGTGGGAGAACAGTGGATATTATGCGTATTATATTGACCTATGGCCTTGACCCAATTACTGGTTCAGTGGATAACAAACCGTGTCTTACTAAAAAGGTAGAAGATTCTGTGAGAAGACTGCTGAAAGAAATAGTAGAGCACAGTACCAAAGAGGAAAGTTCTAATTTTCCAGACAGCACAGAGGTTGTCATGGGACATCTTCATTCCAATCAGCAAGGCAAGGGCAAAGTAGATGTTGCAATGATGAAGCAAGGGGACTGGATTTGCCCGAAGTAGAGCTTTATTTCCATCTGCTAATTGTTCATTGTATTAAATCATATACAAGTTTCTCTTGCACTTGTTTATGTTTCCCTTTTCATCTTTCATTGGGCAGATGCGATTTCATGAACTTTGCTAGAAACATCAGGTGCTTGCGCTGTGACAGCCTCTTTGAGGAAAAAATCAGGCAATTGAAGCAGGATAACAATCACTTACCTTTGAAGAAGGGAGATTGGATATGCAATACGTAATGGCTGTTAATAGAGTCTAGTTTCTTTGTTTGAGTTTTTTTGTGTTGTCTTGTGCTGTGTTTTTAAAATACATTACTTTTGGTATATTAAAAAGATTTTTAATATATTTTAAAACATTAAAATAAGTTTACATAGGTGTATTTTAAAAGTACAGTAAAGGACTGGTATTCATTTTTAAATTAAAATCAATTTGTGATTTCTGCAGATGCAATTTCCTCAATTTTGCAAAGAATACAAGATGTTTGCAATGCAAAGAGAGGGCTTCCAATCGTCACCTTAATCCCGGTGAATGGGAATGTGACTCGTGGGTTCCTTTTAACCTTACTGTTATTTTGTTTCAGTTCCTGTGCCAAATGAACAGTTTTTGTTTATTTACTTCCTATTGAACTGACTGATTTCCTGTTTGTGTAGGTGCAATTACATCAATTTCAGAAGAAACATGGTTTGCCTGAAATGTGACCACAGACGGCCTATAGTATCAAGGGCTTCAAATTCTTCTCTTCAACCTCAGCAAGAAGACATAAACCACCATAAGATCGGAAAATATAGTTTTGGTGCCAATCAGGGTGATAGAAGTGGTGAAACACGGAAGGTGTTTGAAAGAAAGAATAGGAACAGAGAATCATCTGTGTGGAGATTTGTAGAGGACAAGAGTGAGAATCACAAGCTCTTAAATAAATCAAATGACCCTTCTGAATTTATAGATTTTCCTATTGTTGGAGGTAAGACTCAGTTGTCTGAGGTACAAAGGAGAGAAGAACACAAGACTGAGTTGTCAAATCAGTGGAGAAGGCCTCCATGGCAAAGTGACACTGATGATGAGTTTTGTTCTTCGGATAACCACAGTACTGCTGATGAGTTTTGTTCTACCAATGATCAGAGTGCTGATGATGAAGAAATGGACGAATGGTTCGGAAAAGGGAAGATTGAAAGGTAGGATTCTAGAATAGTGTAATTTCCCTACACTGTTATCAATGTGAAAGTGCTTTTTTTTGTGAACCAATACTTCAAATAACAGCTTGTAATTGTAATTAGATGACAGTCAATATACACTATTTATTTATTTATTTATTCGTTTAGAAAGATGACTTTGATAATATGTTTTGATATTTGGGAGAAGCATGAAAGTTTTAAGTTCCAGAGAATATGTAAAATATTTGAGAGGCTCTTTATAATTTTTGTGCTAAAAGGATAGGTTGATTGTAATAACTTTTTACAGTTATGATTAGGGTTTATTTCTGTTTTCCAGAGTTTATTTTTTCAGTTACTTGTTTTGAAACTAATCTGTTGTAAATAAGGTTATAAATACCCTGACCTTTGATGATAAATGCAAGTAGAAATTATCAGTTCACATTGAGTTGTGTTATAAATTACCTTGACCTTTGATGAGAGTCAATATGGCTGAAACTGTTCCGACATAGAAACATTGATATACGATTAGAAGGTTAGATTTATTTTTTATACTTGAATTATTGAAAAGTTTTAAAAGGTAATTTATGTTTATAAAAAATTGAAATGTTTTATCATAAAATATATGATGTGGATAGAATTTCTTTAAAGAAATTGACATTTAAAAAATTTATGAGATGAATTTGATTATTTAAAATTATAAAATTTCAAATTTTACTTAAAAATTAAGAATTTTAGATTATTCGTACTCTTTTCTTTCTTAATCTATATGGCTAATTTTCATATTCTCTTTCTATATGGTATGAACTGGGACATTATTGATTTGATTGAGACTATAATTTTAATATTAATTTATTTTTAAGCTACAATTATTTTTCAATTGACATTATTAAAGTTATTTATTATTATTAAGGTACAATTATTTATTTATTGATATAATTTTTCCTCTATTAATGATTGTGAGATGTTTTCTATCAATGCAGTAGGGTTATTTAAGATGTTAGTTAAATTCTTTTGATTGAAGTTTTAGTAGTTATTCTTTTTTAATCTTTATATATAGTGATTATTTTTCAATTAACATCACCAATATTATTTAATTTAATTTTGTATTTAATGTTTTTTTATTTAGTAATAATTTAAATACTCAATTAAAAATTCTTGAATTCAATTTTTTTATTCAAGAAAAAACATTGAATATTAAACAATTTAAAATAAAGGTAAGTTAAATGTAATATATTTGAATTTTCTAAAAGAAATATATAATTTCCTATTTGAGTGATGGAAGTTTAACCATAGAAAGTTAGAATATATTGAACTTTCTCATTATCTAACTTTTAAGCAATTCTATTATTGTTGAATGTTTGAGAAGCCATGACCTATTACCATACCTTCACACTCTTGTTTTTGAATGTTTCATGAAAATAACACTATAAAAGAAGAATAATAATAAGCTAATTCTTTATTATTTTCAATCCGAGGCCTTCCACATATGTTAAAAAGATGTTTTATATTTCACCACCAACACTACACATTGAAGATAAAAAATTTAAATTTCTCACTCGTATGACATTCATATTCTCTTATTATTAAAACATTAGTTAAAAACATTATAAATCAAGGAAAAATAAATTAATTTTAATTTTATAAATTATTCTTCCAAAATTATTCATAAAAAAGATATATTTATCCATAACCAGATATATAGGTTTGAAAATGACAAATAGAAATAAGAAGAATCTCCTCGTTTCATTTTCTAGACGATTTCGGAAAATTTTATAGTCTTCTAAAGATTCTAGAATTTTTCTGACTTTTATTCTACTTCATTGAAAATTCTTCTTTTTCTTCATTAGCTCCGGAAAGAAATTCTAGAACATTCGATATCTTGATAATATGCTTGAAGGTTTCTGCTGAAGGATTATTCTCACACAGATCTATTAACTTCTCATTTTTATTTCAATTAGTTATAAATATTTACTCGAATAAGTTCCTCTATAAATACTTTTGAGAAAGAAAAGTATAATAAAAATAAATAATTTTATAAATTAGAATTAATTTATATGTAAATTAATTTGTTAAAATTTATTCACATAATTTTTTAACCTTTTTGTTTTAGTTTCTACATGAAACATTTTTACTTTATCGAAAAGTACATATTTTTCTTGCAAAGGTACGTACTAAAAATAGTTGTATTGAGAAATTAAAAAGTGGGTTTTAATTATATTCATAATGTAATCTTACAAAATTGATTTATAAAATAAGATTTATGTTAAATATTAATTTTAGTTCAATAACATGTTATAAGCTAGACTCAATTAACAATAAATCTAAATCTTATTAGGATATATTTATAATTATTAATAATATCATATTAAATAGTAGACTTTAATTATAATTCAATTTTACAGTTAATAAAATAAAATTTATATCTAATTATTATAAATTTATTTTATCTTTAATCCATATAAAATTTCTAACATAAGTTGAAATTGTTAAAAATAAAGGAAGTAATGTTTTACTACTAAAATCTTCTGATTTTTTCTTCCTTCAACCTTATTTTTACTAATTGCATCCTTATACTATTTCTGCTACGACCATCACTTTCGTCATCAACACCGTTATCTTATCACGATTGCATAGGGAAAAGAGAAAAAATGCATTGCGAACAAAATCTCATTATGAACAACCCATTCTAGAACAAAAATTATGGAAAACTTGTTAAAAAAAATATTTAAAATGTATTTTATTTGTTTTAGAAAGTTTGTTTTTAAAATTAAATCCTATTTGTTCTTACAAGTTGTTCTTACAAGATCGAGTAGATCTCATGAAACCAATAAGTTAGGATTTTATCTATTGTCTTTATCTTCGACTTTAGTCTTTGATCTTAAAAAGATAAGTATCTTTAGTTTTTTAACTCTTGTCTTTAACTCTTGTCTTTGATCTTCGGTCTTGGTTAATGATGATGGGTGAGAGTACATACAATATTGATACTTTGACATTCAAGTTAATATTATATCAATAGTTCCTTCTCAAACAAACAAGATGTCTAGTACAAAGGATAATTTTCACTTTACCATAGGTGTTTATCTATTTATAACATTTTTTATTGGACTTTTATCCTACGGTGGTTAAGAGGGCTCAATCACGGTTTAATCATGATTTAAGTTTTGGTTTATGTCTAATCTCCATCTACTTGTGTTAAGCGTTGATTGATTTCTGAGTCATGTGGACCTAATTGAGAAATTAAGAAGTTGAGAGGCTAAGAGACTTAAAAGGGTAAGATGCCAAGAAATTGAGAGGCCAAGAAGTTGAGAGGTTGGTGTACATGAAAGGTTTTTAAACAAGCTTTTCAAATAAGTAGTTAAAAGGTTTTTAACATTAAGATACATAAACAGAGATTCATGAGTTCCTAAAGAAATTGGTCAATGATTTACCATCCAACTCTTTCTTGAAGAACCTTGTCATAAATTCATTGAAGGTGAAGTTCCTATAAAGGGCTGGTTTGTCTGCTGATGTTAGCTCCGGCAATGGTCCAAAAACTCTCTCTCTATCACTTGGGTTCAGGAAAACAGCAACGGACACTCTTGCCTCATCACAATCATTCGCCAACACTCGATGATGAGCACTCTTGTACGCTTCGTTAGAAATTATCTGTCACACAACATCATCAATATCAGATATCATATAACACTCTTGTTAATTAAATTATTATCATGATACCTGAAGGAAATCTCCGATGTTAATAACCAGAGCTTCAGGCTGAGGCTTCACATGGATCCAACCCTGTTCCGTCTCAACCTGCAACCCACCGATGTGGTCCTGCAGCAACACGGTAAGAGCCCCGGGATCGGCGTGAGAATTAAGCCCAACCGTTAGATCAGGCTGAGGGCAAAACGGGTAATAATGCCCCACCATAACTCTTCCTTCCCACAAACCCATCTCGTTCAGCCTCTCCGCACCCAATCCCAGCCCCTCACTCAGTAACTGGTACAACACACGTGCAACACGCACCACTTCCTTATCCCATTCCAGCACCTCTTCTCTGCACACCTCGGGAATCTCGCTAGACTCAACTGCTGTGGGGCCCATCCTAATCTGCAAAATCAAATACAAACTCATAACTTTTCATTACTTTGGTTTCGTGTCATTCCGTGGAATTAATTTGTTTTCAAATGTCGATTAATTTTATAAAATTTATTTCATGTTTTAAGCTTACGTGCTATCTGTTGTTTAAATCTTTTAGACAAAATGTTAAAGTTTTAATTACCTATTTTGTTCATTTTTTTAATTTGATCCTGTTTTATCAAGATTGATACAATTTAATTTGGATTTTTAAAAAATAATATAATTTCTTAAAACTAGAGTTTGTTTTTTAAAAAATAAATTGTAAATTAGTCCATCAAAATTTACATGAATGTCTCGTAACGATAACTTAAATTTTGTATATTATATAGGATTTTTTTTAAATAAATCTGTTAAAAATATTTGTAAAATAGACATTCTTTCTTTATTTTTTTATAAAAGTTTTAATTGATAATTAATTTCTTCATGGATATTTCCTGTAAAAAAAATTGGCAACAATTTTTACTGTTCTTTTTTAAGTATTTTTTATGAATAAATTTTTAAAACAAAATTAATTTCAAAATTTAATTATTTAAATTTAAATTATTAATTAAATATATCTTTAATCTTTAGTTTTTTATAATAGTAATAGTAATACAAATTATTTAATTATCACCTAAATTTTTTTTTTTACTATTATGTCCTCCACATGTCTTATTTTATGAATAAAAGAACGTAGTTAAGAAAGATAAGTCCTTCTCCCTTTTTTAGCTAACCTAAAGAAAAATTGTAAGGTCCACTATTTTACTTTATCCTAAATTGTAAAAAGTTGTCTCAAATTAATTGGGCCTGGGGCTGACCCAAAGGGATCCAAGGATCCTAAACTGTCCTAACCCTAACCATTCTCATCACTCTCAGAAAATAACTCATTTTTCTTTAGAGCTCCAGTTGTTTTTCTCTGCTAGGGTTTGGTACCACCTTAGTCAAGCAAGCTCAATCTCATTTCCGTGCTCCACGTAAGTCAATCTCGAGCTCATATTTCTCCTCTTTGGGCATATTTCATATTTACAGTTAGGGTTTTGTAGTAACCCCGTTCCTATTCTGTTTTACCGTTTGTTTTAAGCTCTTTGGCCTACCCTTAGGACTGTTATGCTTACTGTGTGCGTATCAAATTATTCCGCTAGCTTATTTCCAAGTAAGGGAAACTAGACCCTTTTCGTGTTTGAAGTATGTGGTTTGTTTCCATCTGTTTCGTGTGTAAAATAATATGGAAAGTGATTGTATTCGTGTATGAATGATTTGAATAGGAGTGATCGACTATTTTTCTGGTTTGCAGGCGTAGAACAGTGGGAGGGAACTGCTATTTTCGCCTAAGCGAGCTCAACTCGCCTAAGCGAGAGTAGTAGTACCTCACCCAGAAGTTTTGCTCGAGTACTCGCTCAGGCGAGTTGTGTTTTGAGGAAAGACCATCTCACTCAGGCGAGATGGCCTCGCTTTAGCGAGCATTCGCGAAACTTCCCAGGCCCTCTATCGCGATCTCGCCTAAGCGATAGTCTACCGCTTAAGCGAGGGTACCCCTCTCGCCTGAGCGAGGGCTCCTGGCTTGAGGGGATCCGCTGTTGTTATAGATTGTTTGATTGGTTGATTTCCTCTATTTAAAGTATGAGGCTTGTGAATATGCATGAAGTATCTATGCTTAAGGATTGAATTGATGTGTTAGTGTGATCTCGGCATGGAAAACAAATGAGATGGTCGGTAATGAAAGTGACATGATATTGGTATGAGATATGATTCTATATTAATGGATGAAACATGTTATTGGTTTCGTTAGGACGTAATTCCATAAGTCTCTAGGTGAGACTTTATGGTGGTGCCTCAGTTGGTCGGGACGTAATTTTATGACTCCTGTTAGTGAGAGTTCATGATGATGCCTCATCTATATAATTTAGTAAGGATTCAAGGTAAGGATTCAAGGTAAGGTTGCATCCCGACACTCTAAAGAGTCAGTTAGTCTCACATAGAGCGGACTGACTCTTGTGGTGAGGGTAGCAGGAGGCCTGAAACTCAATAAGGACTAACCTTGTGTGTGGGGTTGAGACATTGTAACACTTAGTTCGGGTGTGAGCAGCTCGGTAAAACAAGGAAATCCACCACAAGTGCAAGCATCCGCTAAATCTGACTAAATTATATGTATCTAGATAAGTCGTGTCTGAATCTTAGTGTATTATTTGCAACTCATAACATGATGGGTTGACATATGTATCTTGAACTATGAAATTGTATATAACTGCATGATAAACTTTTTTTTTTGCTCTAACTTACCCTTGTGTTGTTTGTTATATGTTCGGTATGTGTGATTTTCTCTTCTTGTTTTTTGTGATGATCACCAATTTATTGATGTAAACATATGCGAGGAACACCTGTGATCAACAAGGAAGTGATAGTTCGCTGCGTAGCCCACTGGGCTGAATTCTACTGTTTTGGACTTTTTCATAGGACTATGGCCCATGTACTATTTTGTCCTTTAGTACTCTAATAATTACTATCAAATTCTTGTATTTTGTTTGGTATTGGCCTCTAAATATTTTTTTTAGATATTATAAGGAGTCGTGTTTATACTACAAGACTCGTCTCTTATATTATCGGTGTGACAAATCATTTAATTAAAACAATTATTTAAACAAAGTGTTACAAAAATGATATATTAAAAAAGTTTTTTTAAAAAACTTTAACAAACTACTAATTTAAGTAAAAAAATATTACTTTATTACTTTAGTTTAATTAAAAATAAAAAATAATATATTTTAATTTTATTTAGGAAAAGTTTATCAACTTGTCAAAATATCTTTGTCAAAAGATCATTTCCCTACATTAAAATTTCCATGCGTATGATAATTTAGGATAGTAAAAATACTTTAGTTACCTGGATTGTGTCGCGCCAGCTGGCAGCTTTTGATTGGAATAGATCCACGTTGGAAATGTACGATACGCCCTTCCCCATCTCCCTACGGTACACCGGCACCCTCTTCTCCGCCGGCAGCTCGTGGAACGCCTTAACCGCCGCCAGAGTTTGCCGGAGTAACTCTTCCGGGACGCCATGGTTGATCACCTGGAAGAATCCCACCGTGCTCGCTGCCTGCCGGATCTGCTCAATCACGGCGGCACGCGACTCCTGCACGGCGGCCAGGTCCACCGTGGGAATTTCCGGCGCGGAACCGGGTTCTGCCCCGCGCTTCAGCTCCGCTAGGGTTTCTGGCGGGTGAACGAAGATAGGGGGTATGGCCTTGATTCCCGAGTCGATCAATCCTTTGACTCCGACCTTGGTTTCGTCGAACTCCTTCACCGCTTTCGCGCGGTCGTAGGGCGCGGCGGCGCTGACCGCGGTGGCCACCGGCGATGACATAGGGAAGAAGCGAGAATAGGAATCGGTGAAGGGTCTGCTTGTTTCTAGGAAGTTCAAATTCAGTGAACAATGAAATGAAAACATTAAAGCGCAGTTTTCTCACGCAGTGACAATAAATAAATAACAAAAGCAGAACTATTTTAGATACGTCAAGAAACTTGACTAATTCTAGTCATTTTTTATTTTAATTATATCTTTTATTTACACATAATTACAATAAACGGTTACGTGACACTAAAAAATTATAAGTATTGTCTTAGATAGCATTATTGCTTATATAAGTGTTGCTTGTACTTACTTTTAAGCGACAATCAATTGATGTTTTTCTTTATAAGATGAAAAAAAAAATCTAATAAAAAATAGTTTAGTTTTAAAATTTTAAAAAGTAAGCTAAAAACATTCTTATAGATATATGACAATTTCTCTAAATATAATTATTTATTAGATTATTTTATGTTTAAATATTCTTTTAGTTTTTGTTTTGTTCAGTTTATTTAATTTAGTCTTTTTTTTTGTCACGTTCAATTTGATTCCGTTTTGCTAAATTATGTTTAATTTCATCATTTTTTATTGATATCGTTTAAATTAATAAGATCATAGTGTACAAGCTAACACTGTTCACATTATATGAAATATTTTAATTATGATTAATTTGTATTTTGTTCAAATAAGTTCTTATTTTAGTTAGATTTATTCAATTTAGTCTCGCTCTCCACTTCATTACCCTCGACCTCCACTTCATCATGACTCTCACCATGGACTCATTTATCACCCTCACCCTTCATTTCATGACCCTTCACCATTGCCACCACCACCACCACTATCGTGGTCATCGCCGCCACCACCACCACCACCAAACTAAAACCACCACTACCACCCTACATCCACCAACACCACCTCCATAACCACAACCACCACCACACTAAAATCACCGCCACTACCAAACTAAACCCACAACCACAACCACCTTGCAACCACTCCCTACAACCATCTTAACATGAATGTATGATTTATGCTAAGATACAAAGTTATTATTTAAATGGATAAATCATTTTAACAAGTTACTAAGATAATATTTTTTTGAGATAAAATCATGTCATTAAATTAGTAAGTTACGATTACGATTAGTTATTTCAACTAAAATATTAAATTATATCTTGTTAGATTTAGTAGTACTTACACGTATGAGTAATTTATTTGGTTAAAAGAGATAAACTTAGAGATATACAAAAAGGTATATGTTCTAACCTCAAGTTCGTCAACATCGATAGAGTCAATTACAACATCTGATGTATTTTCCGCCTTGGAGTTTGGAGCTCTGTCACGATTTTAACCTTTAGCATAACCTTCTAATATACTACTTGTAACATCAATAAGTTCAACCTTTAAATTTACTTTCCCTTGCAACCTTATGTTTGGTATCTTTAGTCATGATAAGGTCGATTGACTTTGTGTTTTGATTTACTTCATCTAGTTGCTTCTTTGAGACACTTAACACTGCCGAATTTTCTTGCTCTTTCTTTTTCATGCCCCAATTCTAAGAAAACCACTCATCTTCCTTCATATTATCTAAGGTAACTCATAATCTACCAAGGACTTCTTTAATTCATTGATGCACCCACCACCTTCATAAACAAATCTTGAAAACTATTTTCTTCCAATGGTGAATGATGGTCATGCTCCTTGCTAATATTATTTCATCCAAATCCAAACTCCTTCATGCCCTATGAAATGTAGCATTTGAGAATCAAAGTTTCATAGCAAGGCTTTTCCCATATAGTTACTACTATTTCGTATCATGTTGATATGCCACAATGAATTCACATTTGGCGAGTTCATCAAATTTGATTTGATCGAACCCTTCTTGCTCCTTATTACTAGTGTAGGGAACCTCCTTTCTTAAGGAAAATTTTGGAGTGGGGGTCTAAGGTGGTGATTTTTGACAAGAATGGAAAGTTAGTTCATAATTTGGAGTTGGCAAAATGTTTGAAGTAACATTAATGTAGGTTCTATTTGGATGTTAACACTATAAGGATTGGCATTCTCAATTACATCCAACTCAATGATCAAGGATGAGTTTTTCTTCTTTTTTGCTAACCTATAAAAGTTGGCTAATATGTCTTTCTCTAGCATTGTCACCCTAACCTTGGCACACAATTGTTGGTAGTTAAAATATTTTCCCATAACTTTTACAAAAGAAAAATAAAAAGTTGGTATAAAATAGGAATACAAAAACAAGATGATCAATACACTACGCCATAATTACCAATAGATAGCACTATTTAAAAAGCATTTAATTAAATAAGCGCTATAAATAAAACTAAAACATCAAAAGAAAGCGCTTTATAAAATAAGCGTTATACAAATAAGCACGTATAAATAGCGCTTTATCATAAAGGCGATGTTTATAACGTATTTATATTTTAAAATAATAATAATAATAATTTTTTATAGATTAATAGAGAGCATCAAGTGATTTAAGCATTATGTTTGTGATGTGAATAGATAATGTGTTACGTATTTTGATATGAATAGGTAACCTGTAAGTAAAATCTCTAGAAAAAAAATGGTTCAAGTGTTGCTTTCCCACTTAGTATTCTCTTGTTCACCTAAGAAAGAAATCTCGCTGCTCGCGTGACTACCTGTTCCGTTCACTGGCGTTTTCCCCATTGCGACATCCTCTTCCCTTTTCACACTCTTATCCTATGATATATATATATATATATATATATATATATATATATATATATATATATATTATCTCTCTCAAAAACTATTTTTTATCTATATCTTTTTTTTTTTTTTTTTTTTTTATAAACTCTTTTTTTTTTTTTTTTTTTGT
>Ga0099822_1002806_pt1 | contig 21966 bp, 8 predicted proteins | sample CowpeawhiteBW_FD_76839 | JGI IMG/M metagenome (GOLD analysis project Ga0099822, IMG submission 76839) | Root nodule microbial communities of legume samples collected from California USA - Cow pea white BW | ecosystem: Host-associated > Plants > Roots > Nodule | place: USA: California | collected... | reverse complement strand
TTTTTTTTTTTTTTTTTTTTTTTATTATATATATATATATATATATATATATATATATATATATATATATATATATATATATATATATATTGTTCATATTAATTTTAGGAAAAAAAAATTAAAATCTAAGTATGTGTTGTCATTTCTACTTTCTTTCGTTTCTATTTCAATTTTCATTTTTAATCTCTCATCTTTTTCAAAATCAAATTGCATTACAGTGAAATTGAGAAACTAAGAAACATTTTAAATTCATCATTATATTCTTTTGAGTAAGTTCAGGTTTTACATTTTTTTTAAACAAACTATTTTTCTCTTGCATACGATTAATTTGTCTTGTGTGTACTAGTGAGTGGTGATAAATTTATTTATTTCTAAATAGGTGAAAGATGATATTCATATTTTTTTTTAGTAGATGAAACAAATAGAAGAAATGAAGACTTATTTTAACTAAAATTAATAATTGATATATAAAAGATCTAATTTAGCACCCATAATTTTCTTGACTTAATATTTTATCCAAGTTCTACCATTAAATATAACATCTACATTATTAAGTAAGTTTGTCCTAATTCTTTTGAAATTCATTTAGTGAACATGATAAAATTGTTAAGTTCGTACTGATTCTTTTTAAATTTATTTAGTAGGCAATATAAGATTAAGATAAACTTGAATTTTGTCTACTATTTTATGGATATTAATGTATGAACTAGATATTGGTAAATAATAGTGATGACAACCTATACAATGTTAAGAGTGATAATAATAGTAATAAAAAAATTATTTTTATTGTTATACATAGGTGTTAAAGTGAGTTAACTCTGTTCACATGGTTGGGTTAAAAATGAATGAGCCAAACTTGACTCACTTTTTGGTGAGTCAGAAATTTTATAACTTGACTCAATGCACCATGAGTTAATGGATTAAATGGGTTGACTCACTAATCATATAAAAGTAAAAAAAAATTAATCATTCTCAAATATTCAAATATTTAGGATGAAAATAATTTTGTCCCCTTTTGTATATTGAAATTTGTAGGATCTCAAAGATATCAAGAAAAACATATAAAGAAATAAGAGTTTTTTTTAAAAAAAAATTAAAAAATAAGTAGGTTGCAGGTTAAGTGAGCCCAACCCAACTCAACACACATGTTAAGTTAGCCCAATCCATTTTCGTCCATAATAATAACAAAGTTAATTTTTCAACTCAACTTAGCTCAAATTTGTACTGAGCCAAATTAGCTCACCAGTTCTAACCCATTTTGACATGTCTTACATTGTCAACATTAATATTAATTTTCTTCGTATTTAGTAAGTTGTGATTACGACATTCACTACCATCGACTTTCATTATTTTTAAGTAACTCACTTTATAGCTATAGTTTATATATATATATATATATATATATATATATATATATATATATATAAATTTAATTTTAGTAATTGTATAATTAGTTAAAAATTTGATTTAATATTTTATGTGCACTTTAATTTTATTACAAATAAAAAGTTTAAGATTTAAAATAACTTTATTTCATATAAAAGGTAATGCGTTTAGTATTATATACAGATCTGAATACATTACAACGGTTAGAAAACTCTGAAAATATTATTTTTATACTTTTTATAATAAAAAAATTATAAAGCTAGTAAATTTTGATTTTATTTTCTTTGTAATTTAATATAATTATTTTTGGAAAAATCTTATGTTAACACTCATTTGATATCTTATATCATACTATTATTGATCTAGAGTTGTATTTAAGAAAATTTATTAAATTAATTTAGGAAACAAGAGCACTTCCTATCATGATCACACATGTAAGATTTACATTATGTTCTTTTGAAAGGATTTACTAGTAGTGTAAAATGAGAAAAGAAGATTAGTAGGTGATTACCTTATTTGCTTGAAATGATAAAAGGTGATGTCGAGCGATATGTAGGGGATTCATTCCAAATGCAATCCCTCTGGGCATGGCGAGATTATAGGGTAACACACTCCAATTTATGAAATTACTCCCTCATATTTTAGTTTTTCTTTCACGTGATTTATTTATTTTTTCTTATTATTAAAACAACATAATAAAAATTAATAACAAAAATAAAAATTTATTATAGTTATAATAAAAATTTATCATTTCTAAAATTACTATTAAAAATAAAATAAAATCTTCATGTAAATAAATTATTTCCCACCTTATATATTAAATTTATTTTCATACCAAATATACTGTATTATTCATTTTTTTAACATAATTTTTTTTATAATTTCAATCATTCAACAAAATTTTATAAAAATAATTCTAAATCATGTATATATAATTTTAGATTACTTTCAACAATAGGGAGATTTTGGTAAGCTAATTTTTTTATTTATTAATTTTTTTAATATATCACATTAGTCAATTTGGTCACAAGCTTTCACAAACTTCAGTCTCTAAAACCACCTCTAAATCCCTTTAAACAAACAATATCAACTTCATCCTCTAATTCTTCCAATATCTTCCTTTCCCTCTCCCTCAAACCATTCATCCCAAAAGAACACAACCTTATAGTATGTTCACTTGTGAGTATTTATTTAGAAGAGAGGGATATGATGAATTTGAGCGGATTAGAGGATGAAATTTATGTTGTTATTTTTAAGGAATTTGAAGGTGAAAGTGAATGGATTTAGAGATGTAGTGTGTGAATAATTTGATTGATGTGATAGATTAAAATTAAGTTTAATAAAAAGAAAAACAAAATTACCAAATTGTCCTTAATGTTAAAAGTAATATAAAATTTTATTTAGATGAGTTAGATTTATTTTATAAAAAATATTTAAATGAATATATTGGAAAAAAATATTAATAAAAAATAACAAAAATACAATATATTTACATCCCTCAATACATTCTTTTTCTCTTACTTTCAAATGCAACTGAGCACACTTATCACTCCAAATACGTTAAAAATGTGCAACAAAATGATTAGTGTTTGGACAAAAACTAAGAGGAGAGTGAATTAGATTCTTAATAAAAATTGTGCTTTTAAATTTTTTTCTCAAAGTTCAATTAAAAATATTTCCTTTATTTTTAAGAAACACAATAAAATAAAGAGAGTAGGGAAGAGAAAATTGCATAACTGGTTCAGATCAAAAGACCAAACATCCAGTTGTTAATCTCTTAAAAACAAGATTGACTCAAACTAAAATAAATCACAAATACAATCACAGATAAGAAAGTAAAGGAATTAAGAAACATCTCTCTTGAATCACACAAGAGATGAAGACATCTCCTTTGAAATCTACAAGGGGTGAAAACACCTTCCTTGAATCACACAAGGAATTAACATCTCCTTTGAAACACACAAAGGATGATTGACTTCTCCTAGCAACAACAGCAACACTCAATCACTCAAGATCCCACTTGATTAAAGTTATCGCTCTACCCACACTAGGTTTTTAAAAGTCTTCCCACAGAGAGTTCTCAGATACTCAGACTTCTCTAATTTTTGTGTTTTTCAAATGAAAGCCTAACACTTTATTTATAGAAGCCTATTTAGAAATTAGGTTAAGAATATGAAAAGTTAAGTCACAACTGTCACAAATAATCGATTATCATACACAACAACTTTTTAATACATTTTTCTCGCTGTGATAATCTATTATCAGCCAGAATTATCCATTATCAGTAGGTGATAATCAATTATTAGCAGTGATAATCGATTATCATAAAGGCTTCTCTTAAAAATCATTTTTAACTAAGATAATTGATTATCACATCACTAAGAATAATCAATTATTCTAGTGAGTTTTGTAAATAAATAAATTTCTCTTGATGTTTTACTACTTGGTTTTTGCCTTTTTGACTCTTGACATATTAACTTAACTATTTTAAATAACATACACATATTACAAGACCTAAACAACTAAACTTTTAAGTCTTCAATATATCTCTTGAATCGAAATATTTTTTTAGTTTTTAACATTTTTTTCATACATCATCATTAAGTATTTTTACTTCTTCATAAATCATTATTATCATCAAAGAAAAATATCTTCTTCCTTTTGTTAACAAAATCATCTCTTCCTAATTTCTCTTTAACAATAAATCTTCACACCAATAAAGTAAATAACTATTAAAAAATTACTTTATACTTATATTATTTATTAGAATGGATGTAGCAAGTCACATCCCACCGACTATAAACAAAAACAACATGATATCGTAAGAGTTATAATCAAGAATTTATATAAAATGTATTCTTTTATGTTATAAAGGAGTGGAATATACAATGTCGGTTTCTAAAATTCAGGTGATATTATATGTCCAGTTCCAACGTACGAACTGATAATTGATATTGAAACTTTTCTGATTTGTACCTCCAATTATATTTATATATATATATATATATATATATATATTATTTAATTGTTTTCTAAAGATTTTTTTCATTACTTTTTTAGTATTATTTATAACTAATTGAACTTGATGTGAGTTCGTTTTTACAGGATGAATAAACACTTGTTTTTTTTTTTGCATTTTAATTGTCACTAAGAAAATCATTTTGATGCAAAAATCACTTATTTTGTGAATTAATCTCATTTACACATTTAATGATTTTGATTTCTATTTTACTATAATTTCAATTGAACTGTTCTCTATTTTACTTTAACTTTAATTAGAATTTCATACATAACACAATTTGTATTTGTATTTTTTATTTTTTTGGAACAATAGAAATAGATACAGAGTAATAATGGACGAAGTATAATGTAAAGGTAGTTTTGTAATAAATAAATTATCAATGAAAATAAATCACAAAGAACGGTATCCCAAATTACAACCATCAATATTGGATTAGTTGTTGTTTTTTTTTTTGCATTTCTTGTAATGTATGTATTTTTTTACAATTGGTTAATATTGTAAAATACAAAATAAATCTATTTACACTAGTGCAGGGAAGGGATTTGACCACAGTTATTTTGACCTTTTGGCTTCGGTTTTTACCCGAGACATATACTAACGAGGTAAAAAAGATCTGTTTATGCCTCGGTTGAGGCATATGCGAGGGTTACTGCCTCAGTTCTGGAGGGAACCGAGACCTAATGGGTATCACGAATTTAAAAAAAAAAAAAAATCTGACCCACCCTCCCTCTCTGAAGTTAGGGTTTCCTCTCACCGACTCTGGCGCCGCACACCACGTCTGCAATCTCAGCACCATTCTCGTCGCTTCAATTCAAGACGCCAAGGACCGCATCGGACAGATCGAGTATGTCTTCTGCTCCCAGTTCTATCCTCAACTTAAATCCGAAGCGGCATCGAAACGGCGTCGCACCGACCAGCTCCAACGCGAGGTCGACGAGAACATGGCACCACACAAGAACCTTATGGAGTTGGTGCAATCCAAGGTGTCCGCTCTAAGAAACGCCGAAGAGAAACGAAACATTGCGTTTTCGAAATTGGAGGACTGCGAGAGGGAGAAGGTGAAGTTGCTCGCAAGAATCAAGGAGTTGGACGAGAAACTGAGGAGGAAGACGCGAGAAGTTGAAGAGGAAGGGGCACGAAAAACTTGTTTCTGCAACGAGACTTGCGTTCGAAAATGGAAGAGAGAAAAAATGCTGCTGCTAACGCGAAGAAGACGAACAATGGCACGATTTCTTTTTAACCCTAAGAAGACTTATTGCCTCGGTTGATTTTAAACCGAGGCATATTCCACTTGAAAAACAATCAAATATGTCTCGGTTATAAGAGATCTGAGGCATAAACATCTATCTGCCTCAGTTACAGGAGACCCGAGGCATAAAAGTCTGCCACCTATTTAAAAATATCAAAGCAACAGAAAAAATAAAATTTGGGGGGGGGGAGGGGGGGTCATGTACAACCGAGACATAAAAGTTCGAAAAAATTACAAAAATGTTACCGCCTTTTCATATACCTCATTTACGCATGAACCGTGCATATTGGACGCTATAAAAAGTTTATTCTACACTAGTGTTATATTTTTTATTTTGTTCGAATAGTTACAAAATTTTGAATTTTAAATATAAATAAGTTACGTACCAAATCTTTGTGTAAGTGTCCTAAAAACTTTACCGTTAGCAATGTTGGCCGGTAAAAATTAAGTACTAATGGATTTATATATTTTAATTAAATAAAATAATCTATTTAAACTACTAACTTGTAATTGGTGAAATAAAGTTTCAATTTTTTTAGACTTTTTAATAAATAAGCTAATTGAATTGACTTATTAAATAACTATTTAGTCCGACCAAATAACTCATTTTAACCGTGTATCCCATGTTTGGAATAATTTATTTTTCCGATGCTCTCAACACTAACCTAGTAAGTGTAAAAGGTGTTTTTTGAAGTAAAAAATGATACATGTTCGGTAATTGTAGAATTAGGTGGCAATAATGTGATGGGTTGGGTATGGGGTTGCGAAGGTCTGCTCCTGAATGATGAAAGATTTATCTTGTTCCAAATATATCCACCATTCGGCCATGGTGATCCACTCGTGTTGGACCAACGTACACATGGAGCTAGCAAACCCCTTCCCATTGATCAATAGAGTTAATGCATTGTATTTATTATTAATTATTTTTAAAAAATGGGGTAGCATAGGGAGGGTAGGCATGTGACTAGGTCCTATGATATGATATTCACACTCATCCACGAACCATGCTATCTCCTCCACTGACAACAATCCATTTGTGCCCCAAGAGGATCTGTCTCCTATTATAACCTTCCTTCCCCTTCCCCTGGGACCCTCTTGCCTTAACTTTCTGCCACAACATAACAGCCAAACCCTTCCATCATTAACCACTCAATCTCTTTTTCGGCTATTGCTTACTTACCACCCTCTTTACCTTCATATTAACACATTTGGTTTATTTTGTAATTACGTATGCGTGGGACCTGATAGGGTTTTGACAGTCACGTTAGTGGGGGTGACATGGCTGTGTGTGCTTTCACTGCTACTACCACTTTTAAACGCAAGCATGTTGAGAGAGGAAGTGTTAGAAAAGAGAGTTCAAGTGGGACAAGCTAAAAGCTTTTGCTTTTTTGGTTCATAGTCGGTGCAAGTGTTGGATGGATGCTCCCTCATTCCTTCACGCCTTCAGATATCAAACACACTAAATTCTACTTATGTCTAATATTCTGACTAGGCTTTGCCTGTCCTTTCCCCACCAATCATTCTCTTCTCTCACCTTCAACGTTTCTGCTTCATCACCCCATCATCTGCATAACACTCATTTTTTTCTTTCCACCTTTTTCCCCAAACCTAATATTCTATTTCCACTTTCAACATCTTACTCGCCCTTATAATTATCTTCTTACTATCTTCCCCTCTCTCTGCAACTATACAAATCCCATCCACACTTTCATCCGCTTCCCTAGCTAACCATTATAAAATATTTACATTTTTTACTTTTTTATTAAATTCAAATAGAATAAACATGAATTAAAGTTGTTTTCATTCATTTTCTAGCTGGTGTGAAATCTTATATTCACTCAGATTAATTGATCTTTTCGATCAAATAGATAAAATATTTTCCCTCCTCTTTTTAATTAGTTTGGAATGGTAAGTAATACAATTTACGAGTGGAGCTTTATGGATGTAAAGATAAGTTTTGTGGCACCTGGAAATGAAAACTGATTCACCTCAAGCTCCTTATAGTTTTATATGCCTATTTGTTTTGCTTCATTTCTTCGTCTCTTTCTTGTTCTTCAACTTTATCCTGTTAAATGTATGATGTTTGATCCCACTTATGAATCAACTTGATATTTTAAGTGTACGATTAAGAAACAAGAGATGACAAAACATCCACCACCATTTCAATCATTTCACTGTGTTAATCTTATATACTACTTCTAGTTTTCATCATCCGGTTCGGTGCTTTAAACTTTTACTCTTAACCATAATTTTATTGCTTTACTTTTGCATTCATAGATTTTTTATGTGATTAGTTTTTTATTTTTAGAAGTGGTCGAATTGCATTTTTTAAATATTTATTATTTGGAAAGGATAACAATTAGGTATAATTAATATAAAATTTGATTAATTAGTTTAATGAAAAAAGTTTTTCGAAATTGATTTTGTCTTGGCGCAGAGTCGCAATTAATGGTACTTTTTTTGTGTTTTCTTGAGGGATATGATTGAGCGTGGCAAGAAGAGTAATGTTGTGTGACAGCTGAGTGGAGTGGACCCGGAAGTAGTATAGACGGTGAGTAAGCCACGGTTTCGTTGAATACGACATCTGATGCAAACACCGACCATAATAATGTCTTTAAAACTGATTACTAATAATAACTATTACACTATATCTTGGGCATCATAATGTCTCCCATGATTATAGTAATTTTAGAAACAACCATTTATAATTTCACGCTTTTTCTGTAATTCCATTTATAATACATAAACCGTATTAATTTATAAAAATATTCTCTTTCAATTTCTTATTTCTATATTTTTGAAAAGTACTTTAGTTTAAATACTTTATGGATGTCCTGCATACGATTATGATTGAAATTTAATTTACGTAAATGTTGTATTTATATTGACGACTTTAGCTTAATGTTGTATTTATGATAGAAATACACTACTATATGTTGTATTATGTTTAAACTATGGGGTATGGATACGGGTACCCGTCCGGTTAATAAGTGAGTAAAAAAATTATCCATAATTATTTTTTGTTAATATCTATTTATACTATCTATTTTCTATTTATTATAAGTTTTATCCGCAAATATTTGTTTGTAAGTACTTTCTTTTTACATCCCTTCTCATAGCTTTTTGAACATCAAATTTATTTTTGTATGTAAAAAAAGTTAATTACACCATACTCACAAAAACCTCTCTCATTCAACATGATTGTTACACAAGTGTTGGGTGGAAATTATTAAATTTTGGGATTGCAATGTGTTAATGTTTTAAATTAATTACTACCACATATTTTTTTTTTCACTCACTCTATATTCTAAACTAATATTTTTTTTATCAGAATGTTTTTTTTTTTTTTCAAAACTAATTTTTACTACAATGCTCCTAAAAATAATCAAGAAGAAAAAAATCGATGCAATACTATTAAGGCAAAGCTAGGTACCATTTTTTTTAATTAAAACAACTATTTGTTTTGACTTCTGACTTTGAAATTTTATTAAAAAAGTTCAACATAACATGAAATGAAGCATTGTTTGAGGTATCTAAATAGATATATAATGACACAAGGAATATAATGAAATAATAGAGGGCGAGAGAAATATTCTTTAGATATTTTATGATGAGAATGAAAAGAAATTTTTATTCTATTTTCTCGTAAGTGGATATAGTCAAAGGAATTACAATTTTACTCTATATCCAAAAACTTAGAAATCTTAAAAAAATATTTTAACAACAACATATTTTTAATTTAAATTGAATTGCATGATCATAAAATGATATTGATTGAATGGTAAAAAGATTTGTTCAAGTAACACACTAGAAACCGCAACCAAAAAATATGGAAACGGATGAGTTCATATTTTTCCCAAGAAAAATTGTGAGAAGAATAATAAGTAATCTCACAAAATATCTAAATGAATCAAACGAATTAATGCATAAGAAGTTAAAACAGAACACAGATTTTAACATAAACTCTCCTCGATGAGAGAATAAAAACCACAAAACCTAATCTAGAAAATTATTTGACGTGGAAATAATAAGTACAAAATAACAAGGTCGACACAAACCACCCTTACTAATCACAGAGAAAAACTTAAAATAATCGAAACTAATAATAACTAATAAATACGAAAACAGGAGCAGTAATCCCAAAAAGATGAAGAAACAAAAACCTAACCTTTTGAGATAAAGATTTTAAAATTTCACTAAAAATAAAAACACAAACGATCACCCTCCCCACTAAGAAAAACATACCTTCAATATTCTTAAATATAAAAAAAAAAAATCATCTTTACTTTATTTAATAATATTTCATAAATATTCAATTATAATTATGTTTGATTTCTTTTATTACATCGTTATAATGATTTTTTATTTTACAGAAAAAAACATTTTAGAAAGAATAAAAAGAAAATAATAATAATAATAAATAGATTTAACCATTTTTTTAATATGTATGGACTATATATTTCTATTAGAGAATGACGTAAAACTATTAATAAATATTAAATACGATTAACTTAAAACTTGTAGTGTTAAATTATGGTCAAGAGAAATGATGATTTTTTTTTTTTTGTTTTATTCTTTGTAGTCATTAATTTTATTTATAGTCACGTTAGCAACTTGATTTATAACTATTATATTAAAGTTAAGTTTCATAGTCCTAATTTTTTATTTTATATTATTATTTAAATTCTATTTTATGATTATTTAATCATATATATTGGTATTAGAATTTGCTATATTATTTAATAAATATATTTTAAATTACGTATTTATTTTAATTTATTTGTAATAAAATATTTTCATATTTATGAATATATATATATATATATATTATAATTTATTTATTCATATTTAAATCATAATATACATAATCAATTATTAATTTAAATAAGTAAAAAAAGAAAAAGTAAATCAAAATGAAACCTATCACTATAATTTATAATTTAAAAACAACGGAAGATATGTATTTTTTTAATATCAACTCAAACGTTGTTAACACTGAAAAATAAAATAAAAAGGTTATAAATGGAGAAAGAGAATAGGAAGAGACAAATATGAGAAAAATCTTATCTCAAACTCAAATCATAAGTTGTAATGTAAGCCCCATAATAATCTTACTTTATTTTTTTCTCACGGAATCAAATGCCATCAACACCAAATCATTGGTGGGACCCATATGTCTGTTCCGCACATACATCTTCTCATCTCCCCACGTGTCTACGCTTCCCACCTATCCCATTCTTTTCTCACTTTAAAATACACACATTTAATATTGTTTTCTTTTATACTTTCGCTATTTCTTTTACACATAAACACAATCTTAGATTTCACTCTCACAAACACATACATACATAAATATTATAATATAAAAAAAAACTGGAAAATTTGTTTATAAAAAGAAAGTTGAGAAATTATAACAAAAGATTAATTTAGTTTTTTTTTTGAAATAGTGCTACAAAACGTTTTTTTTAATTCTGTGAATAACTGGTCCTCTATGTGATTTCTTTCAGTTATGTTAAATAAAAATTGTATTTTAACATGACTTTTCTTAAACATTTTTTTTATTATAAAAAAACTTCAAATATTTAAAATAATTTATATACATATTTAAAATTATACATTAGAACATAAATCCAACAAAAGCAAATTATAGCTATATGAAATAACGTTTTACAATATATTTTCTTGAAAACATATATCTAAGAGAAAATGACCAATTCATATCATTTAAAAAAAAAACAATGATTTTAATAATTGAAAGAAAAAAAAACAAAATCTACGGTATGTGTAAAATTTGTTATGTAAGCAAAACAAAATTATTTAGTGAAGATGACATGAGAACCACCGCCATTGATTTGTTGGGTTTCATGTCACTCTGTTGTGGGGATGTGACGTGGAATCAGATTGTTGGCTGATTTGATTAAATCCAAGACTTTGATCATCACTATATTTCACATTAATGAATATTATTATGATTATAGCCAATCACCCCATAAAGTGAAATTTAGAAGAACAAATACCCCAATAATACCATTCCTAATCCTCATCAAATCATGTTCAATTCCAGGCTTTCGGCCTTAAAATTTAAATTCATTCACTGTGTCAACGTCAAATTCCATTCACTTTGGGTGCCTTGATTGGACTCACAAAACAAAACAAAACAACGGTTGATTGTCTGCTTTTCTTTTTCGTATTCACCCACTCCCTGACAAAACACCTACATAATCCCCTTCTAATAAATCGACTTTATTTATTTATTTATTTATTAGCCACTAAATAAAACATTCGTAAAGGGGATAACAACTATAATCTTTTATGAACATCTCTACACCTTAGAGATTTTTGTTTGGGGATTTTTTTTATTCTCCTACTGTGAAAAATACTTACTCAAGACCGGGATATAATTTTTTTTTCTTAATTTTTTTTATGTAGCAAGAAAAAAAAATGCATTGTTAAATTTTTGCGAAACAAATATTAAAGAGTTGGTAATCCTTGCGTCATATATAGGTAGCCACGTCGTAATAAAGAAGTTCACCTTAAAAAAATGAATTAAGTAGGCATGCGGATGATAGAAATTTGTTGCAGGCAACAAAAAGGGAAACGATAATTATTATTAATATGATATAAAGGTAGTATTTCTGTTTTCTTTTTGACCTTATGATCCATGATGAGATTGAAATAATTTTGAGGTATAAATAATGAACGATGCATCCATATAAAGTTAGACAAAAGAAGCGTGCTTGGTGTCCCTTCGTCTACACACTGCTTAGTTAATACATTCTTATTCTTTTTTATGTAAGCTGACTCGGGTTATTTGTCGGCATGGTTCGATATAATAATAATGTTTAAATTCATTTCAATCAGAATCTTTTCTCTTTTCGTACTTCCATTTCATTCATAGTCTGGATTATCTACAAATTCTATAAAACAAAAAAACAAAATTTCATTAGTTTATGGTTGTTCCTCTTACCTAAAATATTCATTCCGTTTCCACGGCAAAATATTTTTAATAGTTATACCAACATTAATGTCAGATTACATTTGAGTTGGCCCTATTTACTATCATTCCAACCCAAAGATTTGGTATAATAATTTAATTTAAATGCGAACTCGACCTAATCAAAATAGTAAATCCGACTCTGTAAGATAATATATACACTTTAACCTTATGCATAGTTAAATAATAAAATGAATCAGGTATAAACTTAAGTTAAGTTATATATATTATAATGTCATAAAAATGCTTTTTATTTAATAAATAAGTTTCTTTACTAATATATAATCATTGCAAAATAATTTGTATTTCTTTTAAATCTCACAACTAAACTGAGTCAGAAGGATTCAAAACATAATCTTAAAAAATATACATTAGATCTATTTTAAATGATATCTAGTACAATCAACACACAACAGCAAATTGGATCATGTTTACTTATCATTTTAGTCTACTACAGTGTGAAATAAAAAATTAAATTATGGGCTAAATAAGTATAAAATATATTAAATTTTTTATTTGTTATCTATTTATAGACATCAAGAAGTCCAATCAATGTTTCTAAATCTTTAAGACAACGAATTAAGGTCTTTATTTTTTTTTTCTAATTGTATAAGGCAGACTTTATTTTTTATTCGAATTGTGAAATTTGTAAGTATAAAACTTATTTAGAGATAGTTATTCCATCATTATACAGTTTAGTGTAAAAACTATTTTAGAAATCCATCATTCTATCTATAATTATGTTCTATTGTCATATATAATTTAATAGCTTGTCATTAACTCAATTACTGAAAATATATAACAGTTGGTCCGGTCTAAATTTTATACAATGAAATAGTAATACAACAACTAATACAAAGTATTGGATACTTTTATAAACTAATCACTAAATCAATTTATAATTCTGCTTAATAGGTTTATATTTAGGTTTATAAGCTAATCACTTAATAGGTTTTAATTTAGGTTTAAATATATTCAATTTAATTGCTCAACCGAAAGCATTATGATGATAAGTAAAATAATTAATAAGCCGTTCTTCATAATAAGACTACCCACTTGCAAATTCTCCATTTACTTTATCAACGCGATCCAACCAAATTGAAATGCATTTGAATTTTTCATTTACTTCATCACCATATTTGAGTGAGCTGTGATCATTACCCAGATACACCTTTAATGTGGCAAAAGAAAAATTCCAACCAAATTCCTCTCAGTTCTAATTCAACTTGAACGACTCAGAGATATTTTTCCTTGTAACTATAATAAGGTCATGTAGTGAGTATAAGTTGCAACTAGGGTGGTGAATTAATTAGCACGTAGGGTGGTAAGACATTGATTTGAAGAAATGCGGTGGCTGAGGGGGCGTGCATGAGTGCATAGCGATGAGAAATTTAAGATTAGATGAATAAATAAATTAATTAGATAATTAGTAAGCATTAAATGGGATGTGGGGTTAACGGCGTTACATATTTGGTAGCTAGGGCTGTGAATATATTATAGGTTGATCATGAATTATGAGTGAGGCAATTGGTGCAACGCATCGCCGACAATGCATTATTGGAAGTGCTTGTAGTACTAATAGAGAGAAGTAGGTCCGGAACACTCCACATCAACTTTCTAGTTAAGCAAAGATCCGGATTCTTGTTGATGAATCATATTCTGGCGCCATTATAACTCTTTGAAACTCCATTTCTGTCTTCTACCTACTTTTCTTTTGTTTTCGAAATTAACAAATCCCCCACATCCCTTTCTACACTCCACATTCATAATAACCATCATCCCTCACATTCCTCCTTCATTAACAACTACTACTACTACTATGCTATAGATTGGTAAGCAAGGTGCATGCATGTATGACATGCTGCTTAACCCCGGCATGGAGTGGGAGACACTTCATGCCGGTCTGTTACAATTATGGAAAACACAAATCCATCTCCATCTTTTTCCAAATTACATACATGTAATGTAACGAATAATAATAAAACATATGAAGGGAGTGGTGGGACAGGAGTAAAGTGGGAGTAAAGGGGGCCAATAATTGGGACAATGTAAAGTGAAGCTGCTACATACTACGGTGTGGGAAGGGAATTAAAGTGTGGCAATAATTATGTATTGTAATATAGGTACGTGTGTGGGTGGCGAAGGGAAGCGAATCACCCACCCTCTTGATGTGTGTTTGCATTGGCATTGGCATGTGAAGATGTTAGGGTTGTATAGCAATATAGGATCCCAGAGAGAAAGATTATCCAACTTTGTCTGTTATCATAATGGAGGTAACAGTAGTGGGGCACATAATGGTCAACCTATGCAACAGATATAGAGCTCATAATTTCCAACACCCATATTCCTTTCCCTACTCATTCCGCCCTTTGATTAATAATAATCATAGCCACCCACCCACCCACCCTTTGCCCCCACAAAAAGTCACATTCATTCTCTTTCCCCTCCCTCTCTTCTCTCTTCTCTCTTCTCACCCTTCTCCTACCTCCCATCACACTTTATAAACCACACCATCATCTAATCATCATCTAAACTAAACCACTCTCTATTCCCTTCCTCTCTTCCTCCTTCCTCCTTCCATCACCTTATTATGATGGGTCTTCATCAGGATCCCACCGATCAAGGCCTTCAGCTTATTCTCGGATTAGCTTTGACCACATCCACCCCAGACCACACCGTCACTCCGTCACCACCATCCATTTCCAACACCCTTCATCATCTCACCACCACTCACAGGCCAAACCCCTATTCCTCTAAATCCACTTTCATCTCCACAAATAACTCCCAGGCCGAGCCTTCACTCACGTTGGCTCTCTCCCGCCAGACTTACCCGGACCAGCTGCTCAAACTCTCCTCTGAGGACCCTCTTGAACAGACTTCACCTCACAGTGCTATCTCCTCCTTCTCCGGTGGAAGTGGAAGGGTCAAGAGGGAGAGGGATCTCAGCTGTGAAGAGGCCGATGCAACAGAGACAGAGAGGGTTTCTTCAAGAGCCAGCGACGAAGAAGAAGACGGCACCACCGCCAGGAAGAAACTCAGGCTTACCAAAGAACAGTCCGCTTTGCTTGAAGAAAGCTTCAAACAACACAGCACCCTCAATCCTGTAATCATAATCTCCCTCTTAATATTATTTTCCTCCATGCATCAATATATATCATGACTTTCAATATCATCACTCATATTGTCGTCTTCAATTGGGGTTACAGAAACAGAAACAAGCTTTGGCCAAGCAGTTAGGTCTTCGGCCTCGACAAGTCGAAGTGTGGTTCCAGAACCGGAGAGCCAGGTAAATATCTTTGATTCATTAAAACCTTATATATGTTATGCATCTTCGTATTACTGAAACGGGTCATATGTTATATCAATGTTTGAACTTGTTAATTAATATCTTTTGTTTTTGTGTTGCAGAACAAAGCTGAAGCAGACAGAGGTGGACTGCGAGTTCCTAAAAAAGTGTTGTGAAACATTAACAGACGAGAACAGGAGGTTGCAGAAGGAGCTGCAGGAGCTGAAGGCACTGAAACTGGCTCAGCCCCTTTACATGCCTATGTCTGCGGCAACCCTCACCATGTGTCCCTCATGTGAGAGGCTAGGTGGCGGCGTCGGCGGCGGCGCTTCCACTAAGTCACCCTTCTCCATGGCTCCTAAACCTCACTTCTTCAACCCCTTCGCCAATCCTTCTGCAGCATGTTGATTGATTCTTATTATGAATTAGGTTTTTAGTTTTATTTTTGTCGTTAAAAAAGAACAAAAAAAAAAAAGAACAACGAAAGAAGAGTTTCCCGGCAACCTTTGTATTTTTTTGGTTGGGGGATAGAATACGTATGATGGGTTACTGCATCAGGTAGTGAAAAGGTTAAGGGTGTAATTAACTAATACTGTAGAAATTTGTAACTGCTGATCAAAATTACTTTTTACTTTTGATCCTTTGTTGTATGTTTATAAATGGTTATAGAAGAAGACATCCATATGTATGAAGGAATGAATCACTATTATTTTATTGTTCATTACATGTGTGATGTTGGTGCGCGTGTGTGTACCTATGAAAACATTTTTTATTGTAAGTCCAAATCCGAATTATATGTCTTTGACTAAAACGCTACTAAAATATAATGCCCCGAAGAAAAAGAAATGAGTCATATCATGCAATGTTTGTGAATTAGTAAAAATGAGTAACTCGGACGCGGTTAATTGATCTAGTCACGTCTACGGAAAATGATATCACTAAACGTTATTTTAGCTGGATTTAATAAAAAGATTGATGATTATTTTTGAAATATAGTGCATGTATGTTGACTCTTATAATGAAAGATGAAGTTGAACATTAATGTAGTACCCTAAAGGGAAAAAGAAGTCATTGCAATCATGTAATAGCTCCTATGCTACCTAATATTTTTAATGCATGTGGGGGAGGAGGGAAGGTATATTCAAAAGCTAGATAGCTATATGAGTTTGGGTTGGAGGCTATGATTATTAAGTTAGCGAAGGTTGAAGGTCCGGAGGGGGAAGTTAGCTCACGTGTTTTTGTCTGAAAATCAGTTGCTTAAGGAGAAACCGAATGAGAGAGAGAATGACCAAGCGCTGTGATTAAGCATGTGTGGAAACAAAGGACTCTCTCTCTCTCTCTCTCACTGACCATCAAGAACCACCAAATCACAAAATTTGAAAAAGGTACTTTACACATTTTTAAGTACATTCTTTTTCTAAAAAAGAATTACCGTACCAATTTAATTAAATATCATACTACAGCTAAGAAAAATTACTATCAGATAGTGGAACATTAATTTAGTCTCTAAATCTTATTTTTGTTATTGTATTACTAGAATTTTTTTTCTAAAATTACAGTGTGTGCAATTGTTCTGTTTTTATTCTTGGCCTATGGTTGAGAATTTTAGTGAAGATAATTATAATACATTTTAGAGGTTAAAAAATATTTTATGATTTTGAAAATAAATATTGGAATAACATTGAATTTTGAGAAATAGATTTAGTAGTAATTTGTGGTGATGATAGAGATAGAATCTATTATGTAGATGATGTGGTGTAGTGAGATGCTTTACCTTTAAGGGGACTGGTGGGTCACACCTCCACGTGATAACCCAATGGGCCGGTCTCTCTCAAAATCTCAACATGAGATTTTCCTTCAAGCTCAGTCCTTCCATCTCCCTTTTCTCACATCTTTTTTATTAAATTGCCTCAAACCCCTGTCAAAATATTTTCCATCAAAGTAGTACTTGTTATTATCATTTTATTTAATTTAATAATTTATTCTAATGAATTAAATATTTAAAAATAAACAATAAAGCGTAGCTTTTACTATATATTATTTTCTAATTCGTGCAAACCTTTTTTTAGTTCTCATTTGTCATTTTATATCGTGTTCCCAACTGCTCAAAATGAAAGGTAACGATCACGTGTCCACTGCTATATACGTTCTAGCCACGCTATCATGATTGGAATTGGACGCTTCAACATTGAAAAACAGAGACGGGATAAGACTATCCCAAATATTTATTATTTATATATTTAACTATTCTGCATATATTGCAGTGATTGTGTAAAAAAATTAGCTTGCACAGTTTTTTTTTTTTCCCCTTTCACAATTCCTTTAAAAGATAAAATATCAAGTGGGAGTATGATACGAATCACACGGTGAAAAAAAAAAAAAAAGAAAAAGAAAAGCAAGAGTTAAAAACGTATAGAAATTATATTGAATTAAAATTGGACGCATGATTGAGAATTGGGGTGGGCCAATAAATATGGTGAGAGAGTTTCCCGGAAAAGGAGACAAGTTCCTGGAAACTACTAATGAGAGTCGTCGTCCTCATCACTTTCATACGCCATTTTTAACCATTGAATTCGTCATCATCACATCCCACAAACTCTCTCCTTCTACACTCCATCCAATTCCACGACCAACAATTTTACAAGTTACGCTGATTACGCGAGGACCCAAATAGTGTGAAAGCTATACCAAAATTCAGATATTTCCAGTTGAGTATTTCTACTCGTAAATGTAGCTTCTAAAACCAAAATTCACAATTGAACCGGTCACAGGTCAATTTCTTCCTTTTATCATCAATCCGACAAACAATTTTTTTATAATTAATAATAATTTATGTGGTTCACTTTCTCATGCATTCATAACTAAGTTTGACGAAAAATAATTAAGCATGTTCCATCACCCAAAATTTGCTGAACCACCCGCTCCATGGACCCTGCTACGTACCCTTGCCAAAAACTAGCGTGATAAAGCCGCGACCCAAAAAATCAGTTTAAGCATTCTCATTTTCTTCGTCATTATATTTTTACACATTTAATTCTTCTCATTATTGTCCTTCTTACGCTTTAGGTCTTATACATATATTTATACATCGTGATCAATCAGGTTAACCTTCTGGTCACAGTCTTTTCCATCAAGTAATTTATTCAATCTTAATGGCTTGAATCATGTTTCGTGATCCTCACACGAGACTCTCACAAGCATATTAGAAAAAAAGGAGAACTCAAGTTGACTTTGTTATTTGGGAATGGAAACTATTTGGTCAAAATAAGATTGGTTGGAGACAAACCTAAGAGTACAGATTACGAATGTATTTGTAATATACTAACTTAACAAGGAATGAAATTAAAAAAAAAAAGAAAAGTAACAAGTGTTTCGATAAACATTTATCGATGGAAAGCAAACTGAAAATTTGTAAGAAATATAAAAAAAGAAAAAGGGAAGTGAGAGGGAAAGATGCATGTATGATAGGAAGTGGATTCATATTTGAAAAGTGAAAAAGAGTAACAAAGAGGGATTTGTGGATTGAGAATCACAAGAGGTGTGTGAAAAAGTCTTAGGGAAGTTTAGTTGAGGTAGTGTGATGTTATGATTTAGTGTTTTGTATAATACGTGTGCACACACGTAATACTCCTAGATAAGCCAAAGACAAATGTCTTATGGTGGCTTCTTTGTCGGCCTTTAAATGGTATTCATTTCAACCATAATCCTTGTTTTTATTATTTTGTCATCATTGGTGGAAAGCACTATGCCTCTCTGCTCTAATCATCTTAACTCACTTCCCAATATAATAAATTTCCTTTCTAAACACTCAACTCAATCATCGGATTAATTACGACCTATACTTTATGCTTTGCAATCGCAACTTCATCCAATTCTTAAATACAAATTAAATACCTATCTCCAACGTGGAGTAATTGTCACATTACCTAACTTACAAACATCATCCATTAATTATATCATCAATGTTTTCCTCAACCCAACCACCATACCTATTACTTTAATTATGCTAAATCCGTGATGTAACAAACTCAATTACATGAAATACATACATACATGCATCACTTTCTCTTCTGTTCTACGCATCCAAAACACAACATAAATCTACTTTGCTACAATTCGTATAGCGTAGAAAAATGTTCTCATTTTGGCATATTACTGATTAATATGATGATGACAGGTTATAAAGAAAATAAATCTGTAGTTAATCATGTTAAACATAACCAAATAAGACACCCAAATTCGTCTCTTCTCTTGCGTTGTTTATCTTTCTCTTGTGGGTTCACATAAAAAAGTTTATCCGTATTAACACTTAACACAGAGATAAAATAGAATAATTGAGCAGCAGGCATTTGTATGCCACACGAGGAAGCTCCACTTCAGAGAAAACATTAAAAAAATAGAAAAAGGAGTTGCAACTCTATTTCACGGTTTTATTTAGTTTGGAAAAAGAAGTCAATGGAAAAGGTGAAGAACGATGAAAACGTATCTAATAACTAAATTTATTTCGTATTTATTCAAATCTATTATAATTATCCCGCGTTTATTTTGCGCCCCTCATACGCACCGAACACATTAAAAGCATGTACTCAGCTCCTGAAATTAGGATTACTTTAGTCCATGCTTTTGATCACTTCAATTTTTATAATTCTCATTTAGTCTTTCGCTAAAACATTTAAATAATATGAAATGATCATATTCGCATGTTTAGAGATTATGAATTATTTTTAGGAATGGCAAAACCTGTTTTATTTTAGGAACTAATCAATTAGTCTATTATCAATTTGGTTTATTAGGTTCACATTTTTAATCTTGTCTAGTCCGTGTTATTTAATTCATCAGCTCTTTTTTATTTTATTTATTTATTTATTTATTATAATTTAAAAAAAAATGTATATGCAGTAATGAGTTGTAAGTTTGGCAGTGTTGTTTGTAGAATTTCCCAGCACCTAATAAAAAATGAGTAAAGGAGGAGATAGAGTGAATTGATGAAAGGAATTAAAGAAGTTAATGGTGATGATAGTGTGGTAGTTTCGTTTTCATTTGTCCATTCAAGAGTGATCCAAAGGGAGTGTTGTTGGGCTAATAGCAAGTGTGTTGAAGAAAGTGAATGGGGTTTGGGTTTGGGTCGTCATCAAATTCAGCATCTCCAGGTGGCAACTATAGCATCGTTGCGTGCCATATTTTCGTATACACATGTATGTACGCTCTAATTGCACAACACAAACAGATTGCCCAACAATAAAAAATCGCTGTCTTGCATTCAACCTCTTCCCACAACTAGACACCAATTTAGGTAGATAAACAAACACGCATGCATACAACTTTCCCATGTTTAGTCTCTAATTTCGCACAGATCTGAGGAAATGTAGCACTCACCACCATTCACTTGTCACGTGTCATGCCTCAAATAACAGTACAAATGTTTAGCGTATCGGTATCGTTTTTAATCTTATGTCTTTATGGTATGATATCAATCATTTTTCAAGTAACTGTCACTATTCTTTCTCGCATCTTCTGTGGCCCAAAACCTTGGTCCTTGTCACCATTATCATCACAGAAAACTAGTTCTATTGCATTAAAATGGATACTTTTCATGTATCATATTTTTTTTCTTATTTAATTAAGACAGTGATAAAGATAATGTTAGACTCTGGTGATATAATAAAAATACCATGGTGTTTTTACCCTGACCATGTTCAACAGCGGAACCTATTGTTGTAAGAAAAGGTGGAATTGGGCCATAAATGATGGGTCCTACAACGTTGGATTAATCACCATTTTTGACGGAACTCAGAGGACAGATCACATATGCGATGCTGTGTTACCGTGATGAGGACCGGTCACTATTCTTCATTTATTTATATTCTAACCTAACTCACGACACTGCCCAATTATAGCCCAAATGATTGCACGTGATTGGCCCAAATTCGTATACATAATTTGGATAACAGATAGCATCGGCCGACAAAAGCACTAACTACCATTGTGAAAAACTTTTCCTTCAATACTTGTTTTTTTTTTTTTTTTTT